>OHMF01000188.1_pt1 | contig 34656 bp, 34 predicted proteins | sample 1569181 | NCBI WGS metagenome assembly OHMF01 (sample SAMEA3879559, study PRJEB24766) | human gut metagenome | biome: human-associated habitat; feature: feces | place: USA | collected 1985/1987
GCATCAGGGTTTCCCCCATTGTGCAATATTCCCCACTGCTGCCTCCCGTAGGAGTTTGGGCCGTGTCTCAGTCCCAATGTGGCCGGTCACCCTCTCAGGTCGGCTACTGATCGTCGCCTTGGTGGGCTGTTATCTCACCAACTAGCTAATCAGACGCGGGTCCATCTTATACCACCGGAGTTTTTCACACCATGTCATGCAACATTGTGCGCTTATGCGGTATTACCAGCCGTTTCCAGCTGCTATCCCCCAGTACAAGGCAGGTTACCCACGCGTTACTCACCCGTCCGCCACTCAGTCATAAAGAACTTCAAACCGAAGTAATCTGTTCTAAATGCTTCGTTCGACTTGCATGTGTTAAGCACGCCGCCAGCGTTCATCCTGAGCCAGGATCAAACTCTCATAAAAAGTTTGCCTCGTCAGTTATAAACTAACTAGCTTAAATAGTTTTACCAAAACTTACTGTTTAGGTTCGTGTATCTTTCGATACTCGCAAGATTCATTAATGAATCATTTTAAAATTCTCAAAGAATTTCAAGGTTGTCTTTCTATTCAGTTATCAAAGATCTGTATCACTCAAACCCAGTATTTATCTGGTGTTTTAAGTCTTATTTGTTACCGCTTACCGCGGCGACTTGTATATAATATCATCAGGTACACACATTGTCAACAACTTTTTTCAAAAAGTTTCAAAAATGTTAATTGCAAGCATTTGTTACAACTTTTTTAAAAGTCTTTCTATCTTTTTAATATACATGAGTTGCATCCGAATAGTGCTTATTTTCTGCTATTTAGGAATATTATAGCACGACAAAAAGACTGGCATAATGTCAGTCTAAAAACAAATATTAAATTACTGTATTTTAAATCAGATATCGCATTTCTTCTTTGTATAGGTCATTAGAGCTGCGGTATCCGAACATTCTTCTTGGATATTCATTCACCCAGTCCTGTACTTCCTGTATATATTCACTTGAATATTTATTAATACTTTCGCCTTTAGGTATTTTTCTTCTTATCATCCTGTTTCCGTTTTCATTAGAGCCTCGCTCATATGAGCTATAAGGATGACAATAGTATACTTTTGTCCGTTTCATTCCCGGATATATGCAGCTTCTCTCCATTCCGGCACAGTCTGCAAATTCAGAACCATTATCTACTGTAATGGTTTTAAACAGCTTGTAAAAATCATCCCCAAGCTCTTTCTCTAATGCATCCAGGGTATCAACTACTGCCTGTGCCGTCTTGTTAGGCTGCTTTCTTATAATACACTTTCTTGTTTTCCGTTCCACAATAGTAAGAAGTGTATTTCCCTTTTCTCTCTTTCCTATCACAGAATCCATCTCCACATGACCGAACTCGTTCCTGGTAAGAATATCTTCCGGTCTGTCTTCTATGCTTGTTCCGGCACAAGCCTTTTTTATTCTATGTATAGGCTTGTAGTCCTTTTTATTCTTATTTCTTTTTACAGGAAGGTTTTTGTTTGTAATTCTCACAAAAAATCCCTTATCAATACTGTTATACACAGTCTTGGCACATACAGACTGCTCATATTTAGCCATCTCCCCTGTGCTTACCATCATATTAATGGCTACTTCTGGACTATATCCCTTATCGACAATCTTTTCCTCTATTGCTTTAGCAAGCTTCTTATCTTTAAGTACTTTAGGTATCGTTCCTCTTGCAGTAACATTGTAATCTCTCTTATCCTGTGCGATTTGGGCTGAATATCTCACTTCTGTTGTTAAGTCGGAATTAGTATGGATGTATTTCCCTCTGTGACATTCGTTATATATTGTTTTCAACGATACATTTAACAGCTTTGCTGCTTCATATTTTGAATGCCCTGTCTTAAATAGTGTCTCCAGCTCAATACGCTTAGTGTAGGTCAGCTCTTTATAGCCTTTCCTCATATAATAACACCTCGCTTGTTATTGTATTAATGTATTAAGCTGTCTTATATCTTAATCATATAATAATCTTAATGCAAATATAAATCAATGAATCTGCAGTATAATTTTTCGCAATGCGAAAATGACAGATTCTGTTATATAAGAATCTGCCACACCGCATTTATATGTAAAATTATAACTCAATGCTCCCGATCACGAGTGAAGTTACATATTTTTCAATCTTTATTGCTACTCATTATAATATGAATCAAAGAACTCTTTCATATCATTATATCCCATTGTGAACATCTGTCTTATAAATATATCAGGCATCTTTTTAACAATAGCTTTATTAATAAGTTCTTTCTGCTCTTCTGTAAATGAATCAAAGTACATAACAACACCATCTTCTATTGTTGCCGGAACACTCGCAGATGTGACGGAATCCGTCACATTTTCCGTTGCCTTCTTCTTAGTTGTTTTTCTTGTAGTTTTTTTCATCGGTTGCCTGCTCTGACGGTCTAACTCATACAGTCGCTTAATTTCTTCACTTACTGCAGCGGTTATATCGTCCTCTGCATTATTATTTCCAAGTTTCTGATACAAGAACTCTTCTGATGTCATATCTATCACAAGTGCATCATCAGGAATTTCCTGTGTCTCTTCAATGCAAGGAGTACTGTCAACAGTAACATATTTCCCTGTTCTTGGGTCTATCATTGCCTTTAACTCTGCTACATAACCCTTATTAGCATTTTCACCGTTAAGCTTCATTGCCTGTTTAAATGCAGGTGTTTTATCCGGTATCTGTATATTTAACTCCGGATGCTTTTTCTGCAGATTCCTTGCTTTTCTTATTTCTGTATTTGTAGCACCTTTATCTTCCCACGGAAGGGCTTTCCTGTCTATAATAGGCCGTTCTCCTTCCATGAATATAATGCATTTCTTTCTGTCCATACGCTTGACTTCCTGTGGTGTCATAAGCTCCCTACCGGCTTTATTGAAACTACTGTTATATGAACTTCCATGTTTACCATCACCTATGGTATCAATAGTAGCTTTCCCCAAAAGTTCTGATATGTATTTGTGCGTATCAAGTGCGCCAGCTCCTGCGCCCAGATAAATCATTATAGGGCAGTTATCCATAATAATCTCCCATTTTTCTGCAGAGAATAACGCTTTAATCTGTGCAACTGACTGCAGTATAGGTATCATGCTTATGTTTCTGCTTCGTATTACACCCATTAACTGTTCTGTATCTGCAGGTCTTGCTCCGGCATAAAATTCATCCATCCATATTTCAAGAGGAATTGGAAGTGCGCCACCCCTGTCCCTGAAATCATCATCTGCCATTCTGCTTAATATTGTTAATGCCTGGGTGTACAACATTGAGCAGACAAAGTTATAAGACTTATCGTTATCATTTACACATAAAAATAATGCCAGCTTATTATTTGTCAGGTTATCAAGTGTTCCTCCGACACCTGTAGCAAATTCTCGTATATTCAGGTCATCATCTTCAAAGATTCTCTTAAGAGCTGCTGTTTCACATAATTTCAGCTTTGCGTTTGTAATAATAATGATAGAGCGTACTGTTTCGCTCGCTCCTTCTTTAAGCTTTCTGTAATCCCTTACTGCCGGATTATCCTCGCTGTCTTCTTTAGCAAGCTTATCCATTTTAAGCTGTAAAAGTGTTGGAGGCTGCTTGCCTTTCTCAACTTTAACATCAGCTTTTTTAGCCTCATCATTTACAAGCTTCAATACATTATTAAATGTTCCTTTTCTGCCCTCTTTTTTAGCATACCACCATTCATAATAAAACACCGCCTGCAGATAAAGGGCAACTCCATCATCCCAGAACGGGTCTCCCTTCATTGCATCAGGCGGTGTAAGCGACTGTTGTATGTTGGCTATAAGTTTTATCAAATCTTCCTCATTCTCTATATATGCAAAAGGATTATATCTGTCCGACATTTCAGGATTTTTAAGATTAAGACATCTTACTGTATATCCCTGCTGCTTAAGATATAATCCGTATTTAAACATAAGCTCACCCTTTACATCCAGGGCAATTATATTGTTTTGAGCCTTAAGAAGATTCCTGGCTACAACAGATGTTGTTTTATATGTTCCGGCAGAACCTATTACAAGCATGTTGTTATTAGACGGCTTTCTGTCTCCCTGTGTATCAACTTTAACATGCTGGGATAAGATACGGTTTTTACTGTCGTCAGGATTAGCCCTGCGCTTAGTTACTTCGTATGGGTCAGCCCATTCTTCGCTTCCGTTCTGAATGTCAGAGTGAAAATCCCTGAAATGATACATAATGTATGAGCATAGAAAAACCCATAATATAATCGACCAGCCAATACACATCATTGTCTTTTCATTAAAGAATCTCTTGTATTCCCAAATGTGATATAAAAGATACATCACTTTATCCCCAATATTCATCAGAGTTAAATCTGGAAATGAAAACAGCCCGGATGCAAATATTCCGAGCAGCACAAATGGTATAAGCAGCACCATATATGTACTTATCTGTACTTTATTTTTAGTAAACATGTATTCCCTTTCCGTGACGGATTCCGTCACATTCTACATTCTTAATCCAGCAGCCTGTTCTATATCCGGCTCATCTGGCATATCATTTGTGACGGAATCCGTCACAAAATTATTTTCTGACTGGTAACGCTCCCTATTAATCTGCGCTCCTATTATCTGGCTTTCCACATAGCCTCTCAATGAACCTTCCCCACCCGGTTCATTCTTCCTTAGATAATCAATCAGCTCATCTGTAGAAAACTTATCCAACGCTGTTCCGATATCTGCATATGCTCCATAATGAGTGTGCTGTCTGTTTTCAATGGCTTGTTTCACTGTGAGCTTATTGTTATATTCTGCTATCTCTTCTGCTACAACATTGACAGCCTGTGCCACTGTTCTTGAATTATTATCTTTATATAAAGAAAGAAGTTCATCCGTACTTCCAAGAGCTGCACTCATCATTTCTTTACTTTGCTGCAATGTGACGGATTCCGTCACATTCTCTAATGGCTGCTCTGATACGGATTTAAGTCTTAACTTCTCAAGTTTATCCTCAATTCCTGTAATAAGACCTGACGAAGTCTTTCTTATTGTTTCAAGAGAAGACTTAAGCTCATTTAGTTCCTTATCCGCCGACCATCCGGCAATATAACCGAATGAATAATCAGAAGAATCTATGCCAAAATGTTTACATACTGTATAAGCAACACTTTCTGCTTCAACCTCTTTAGTCTGTCGGTCTTTTTCTTTTGCATCTGCTACATTATCATTATGCAATATCGAATGTGCTATCTCATGTATCATTGTCTTTAGTGTCTGACTCTCACTCATTCCTGACTGTATTGCTATGCTGTCTGTTGCATGACTGTAATATCCATGCGCACTGCCGTTAATCTCTTCAAAAGCAATAGGAACATCTGACACCTGTTCAAGTGCCTGTATATATAGTGGATAATCCTTTATATTATCCTGAAGGTCATGCGCCATGCTTGGCAGCTCCTTACCCTCTGTCTGGCTCACATCAAACACAGATACAACCCTGAATGAAGTAAGCTTTATTTCCGTTTCTTCTTTTACCGGATTTCCATTCTTATCAAGAATCATTTCTCCGGTATCAGGATTGACCTTTTCTTGCAGAACCTTTTTTGTATATGGAGAAGGTGCAAGTATTTTTATTCCCTTCTCTCCTCTTTTTACATGCCTGTCGAAATTCTTCTCCCATGACTTAAATCCTGCTACAAGTGATGCTTTTGGATTCTGCGCTGCAATAAGAAGTGTGTTGTTAAGGCTGTATCCATGAAATTTAGACATGGTATTTAGATAATCCATGTATTTTTCACTGGTAAACATATCCTTGATTCCCTTTTCAAGTTGCTCTGTAATTTCACGCACCCGGTCATCATGGTTGTATGCTGCCTGAGGTTCTTCTATTGCTGGCATTAATCCGTTATAATCATCAAGCATTTCCTGTTCCTGTCTATTAGGTTGATTGGTAAATTCTATGTTAAGAAAATTCTCTGTGAAATAGTTATCTGCCATTGGCATTATCTTCTGTCCGGCAAAGCTGAAATATTCTTCCTTATCTCCACCAACAATGATGTGGTCTAATAGCGGTATATTTACCAGGTCACATAGCTGTATCATACGGTCTGTAATCTGTACATCCATTTTGCTTGGGATGAGATATCCGCTTGGATGATTATGTATAAGCATCATGTTGGCTGCATTGGAAAGTATTGCAGCCTTTAGGATTTCTCTTGGGTGTGATAGAGTACCATTAACAGAGCCTGCAGATACAAAGCTTACATTAATAGGTCTCATTCTGTTATCCAGATTGATTATGCCTAATACTTCCCTGTCGAAATCACGCATCTGTTCTGACAATGCCCTTACTACACTGTCAGGAGAATCAAAGACCTCATCAGACATAAGAGGTTCTCTTGTTCTTACAAGCCTTACTGCCACATTATCAAGTTCAAATGCCTTTTCGGGGTTATCAAGGTTATCCTGTATCCTAGCTGAATCTATATTCATCCTTTACACCCTCTTTCTTATCTATCCCATCCATCTTATCTGTAAGATGTGTAAGGTCTACTGTTATAAAGAAATCCTCCGGCTGCTTTTTTATATAGTCTTTTAACTCGTTAAGCTGAATATCTTTCATACACTGCTCCTTCCATTAAAAAAACAGACATTTCCTGCCTGTTTTATCTTGGTAATATTTCTTTTTGATGCTCTTCATCAAATGTGACGGAATCCGTCACATTTTTGACTGTATTATCTGTTCTGGCAAGCATTCTGTTTGTTTCACTAAGCGCCTCTGAAAGATTATTCACAGATGTTGCCAGACCATTTTCTTTAAGTTCCCTGGTCATCTTATCTCTGTATTCCTGAATCTGCTCCATTGTCAGCCATTCAGGTTTATCTTCGGCTTCAAATGAGTTCCACAATTTTTCCATTGCATTACAATGTTCTTCGACATTTTTATAATACAGAACATTTTCATTACCTGCTCCAAACTTAAGAAAATACTCACAGTCACTCTTTAATCTTCCAAGCATTCTGTAATCTCTTTCTCTCGGATGCCTTACAAACGGTTCTGCACACTCCACGCTTTCTGTTACCTTTGTGTCAGGTTCGCCAAGAATCTCACCATCTTCATTTCTGTATGCGCCTGTATAAAGATTCAATCCGCCCACTCCGTTATTCTCATCAAAATACAGTTTTCCTTTTTCGTCTTCATAACATGGAACTTCCATGTAACCGCCAAATCCTGTGTATCTCACATTTAACATAGTATCTGCCTCCTTGTTACATCATAAAAATAACCCTTGTATATCATAATCAAGCTCCTTATCCGGCTGCGGATGAACTGCTTCAATGGTTGTTTCCTTTAAATCATCTGCATCAAGTACAATTTCGCTATTATAGTATTTTTCTTCTACATCATGAATTGCTTCCTGAAGGCTTTCTGCTTTGGTGCTTACAACCCTTTGCAAAACTTCTGTTATCTCAATGTCATATTCACCTTCTGCATTGTCAGGTACATCTGCCTTCGTGACGGATTCCGTCACAATTTTATCTTCATAGAAATGTGCTTCACCTTTCATTACACTTGATATCATGTTACTAATCTCTTCCGGAGAATGTGTAAACTGTATCTTATCTCCCTGCCATGTTCCGTTTGTATGATTAATACCATTAATGAGCTTTATTCCCTTTGCCGGTGGTTCCCATTCTGAAAGATTCTTAGTGTAATCATCCAACAGGTAATCATCATGTTTAATATGCCCTGGAACTACAATACTCTTGTCCGTTCCGCATGGCACAAACAATCTCTTTTCCTGTGGAAGCTCTGGCAGGTACTTATCAAGCCAAGCATTCTTCTCATCAAGTGCATAATGACTGTCTGACAGATAAGCAGACAGTATATATACATCAATATCATTCTGGGCTATGAGCTGCTTTATCGCACCTAGAACATTTTCGTTAGGTTTAAGGTTAAGGAAATAATCCTTTTCATAAAGTGTCTCAAGTGTATCTACAGGTTTGAACTCTGCAAGCGTTCCATCCATATCGACAAACAACCTTTGTTTGTCAGCAATATGTACTCCGTTATATATAGCCTTAAGAGCTGCCTCTGTTTCTGCTTTGCCTGCTTCAATCATCCAGGGTTCTTTATCCCCAACTGTCCAAAGGAAAAGCTTGAAACTCTCACATTTCCTTGCCAGGTCTTTATATACATTCAGTTTGTCATTTGAAATATCCATTGTGAACCTCCTCTGTTACTCGTTTAATGTGACGGAATCCGTCACATTAAATCTGCCTTATTTAACCGGAGCTGCTTTAGGTACTACAGGTGCAGCTTCGTAAGCTTTAGCCATGCTCTTTGTAAGCTCAACCTTATTGTCGTGCCTGTCAAACTTATTAAATAATTCCTTGCCGGTCTTATATGTAGTTCCACCATCAGGCTCACCCTTTACCCATAACTTTGCAGGCTTTTGATTATTAATAAATGCAATGAATCTGTCTTTGTCACCGTCATTGACTGCAAAAACCTGATTCTTAGGAAGCATTAAGGTCTGCTCTCCCTTAGTTCCTGGAACAGTACAGAAGAAGAAGTTAGGGAATTTCTGTTCCAACTGGGAATTAACAGCATTCCGGTCAACAAGTGTTTCCTTATCAATGGAAATCTCAGAAAATGCCATGTTGCTTCTTAATGCCTGGCAGTTTACGCTCTTGCTGTCCTGTATCTCCATATCCCACTGTTGCATTGCCTTTTCAGCATCAGTAGCCTCAAGCTGTTCAAATTCTGCTATCTGTGCCTTAATGTCATCAGATGCAGATTGCATGTATTCATCAGGCGTTCTTCTTGCTGTGTTTAAATAGTCGTCTTCGGAATATATCTTCATATCCGGTACATTGGCAGATTCCTTCGCATTGTCAGGCACAGCATTTTTAATCAGAGAGTGCTTGTAGCTTTCGTAACACTGCTTTGTAATGTTAAGGTCTGCTGTGGCGACCCTTAACTGTTTTTCTCCATCATCCGGTATCAGGTCAGGAAGCTCCGCAAAATTGACCTTTGTTTCTGTAAGTGCATTCTTCATTACATCAAGAGCTGCATCCGGAACTGATACTATTGTTGTCTTGCCATTAGTAAGATTAATAAGGTCGTTAGAATTAAGCTCTTTATCAGATGTAAGATTCGCCTTTATGTAATCCGTGAACATGACATTGAACTTCTGCTCATCTTTTCTTGCAATACTTACATGTACAGCCTTATCCTCATCATTTACAGATTCAAGTATGCAGTACTTTACTCCTGCCTTATCAAGATAGTTCTTAATATTATCAATTGCAGCTTCCCTGGTATCACTTTCCTTGAAAGGAACTCTGAATATGCTGTAGTCACCGCCTGTCTCCTTAAGAAACTTTGTAAAATTCTCTGTAATGTCCTTATCAAAGAACTTTGCCTTAACACCTCTTGCCATAAACTGTATAAGCTTAATCGTTGCGTACATTGCCGGCTGGGATATTTTAAAGTACATCCTCATGCCTCTTGCAATCTTTCCGTAATCGGCGTAAATGCCGTTGCTGTATTCACTCATTGTCATTTCCTTTCCGTGACGGATTTCGTCACATTCTACATTCTTAATCCGGCAGCCTGTTCTATATCCGGCTCATCTGTTATATCAGGTGTAATTTCGCTTTCAGCCTGAATTTTGTCTGTTACATCCGGTGTGACGGATTCCGTCACAATTTCTGATGCTGTCTTTTCCTGCTCATATTTTTCTTCAAGCTCCTTTACCGCCTGGAATGCTTCCTTTGCAGTTGCATACATAAGAGGCTCACCCTTTTCATCACGGACATAATCAGCCATCAGCTCATCATAGATTGCAAAACCGGCTGTCCTTGTTGCTGTCTGCTCATCAAGGTATCTTCCTCTGTACCTTTCAGATGGATTAAGCTCCTGCAGCATATCTAATATAGCTGCTTCCGACTTTGCTGCAGCTTTGTAAAAATCCTGAAATTTCTGAAGACTCTCCATAAGCTCTGCTGACACCGTTCTGGGTCTGTACTCACCTTTCTTTAAAGCTGCGCTGGATGCATCAAGTACATTTGCACACAAAGTAAGCTCACTGTCTGTAAGTAATTGTTGTCCTTCTTCTACCTGCGCCATTTTTTCAGGTGTTATAAGAAGAATGTTAGCAAGTTCTTCCTGTGAAATATTGTTATCCTGTCTCAGCTTTCTTATTAATTCACCGTATAAATTCATAAATGCTCCTTTCCACTGAAAAAGGACAGACATAAATGTCTGCCCCTTTGATTCATGTGTGACGGATTCCGTCACATTACATATTAAATTTAGGATGTTCATCATCAGGTCTTATATCCGGATTGCTTTCCCTCATTTCCTTTAACTCATCGATACGATATTCTCTTACCTTGTCAATCTGTTTATTAATGCAGTATTCTGTACCTTTCTCCAGTGTATGATTCTTTGCATTATAGATACTTACGCTATAGCCAAGTATCTCTTCATTATCCAATGTATCATTAACTTCGGATATCATTCCCATAATACCCTTGAGTGTATCTGAATCAGGTGTAAAAAAGTTATTTACAGGAACAGTTATAACTTCATGAGTGGATGAAGGAATAACAAAGAAATCTTTCCCTTCATACAATGATGACACCTGCTGTCTTACATTATCATCCAATATTACTGATGCACCGCCTGCTTTACTCTCACTTGTCACTACAATCATTTCCGGCAAATATGGTATTTCTAGGCTGTCGTCTATGGATGATATCACTTCATTTATAGACTTAATACTAGCATGAGTGATATTGGCAGTATTGGATATCGCATCATCAATGAGTCTGTCTTCACTTATCCCCTGCTCAATAAGCCAGTCTTTAGGTACTGGTGATACTGCACGCATTCTCTCTTCATCAGAAATCATAATCTTGGGAACAAACTTCATTCCATTTATCTCATGGATAACTGCTCTGTCATTATTATATTTATGTGAGACTGCGTCCATAAATATATATGGCTTTGCTGCATTATAATTAGATAGCTTTTCCCTCAAGCCATTAATATTAATGTCGCTGCTCTTTGGTGCGGTCTGCAGAAATCTGTTAATTGTTCCTGCAAGTATCTCTGCTGTCTCTTCCGGAGTATCGATATACTGCAATTTTTCCATTGCCCTGTCAAGATTAAACACCGGATATGCAGCCTCTTTCATATCAGGATTAACAAGGACGATTCCTGTATATGTCCCCATTTCCTCAATATTAATTGCATATTTCGCTGCCTCTGGAGTTAAAAATCCTCTTAACCTGCCACTCTTTACTAATTCAATTACTTCCTGTTTTGTCATATTCTCTCTTCCTTTCATCTGACTGTGACGGAATCCGTCACATTTTTCTGCATAAAAAAAGGACTTAAAACAAAGGTGCGAACCTGCCGCAGCAGATTCACACCTGTTTTAAATCCTCTTTTTATACTTCTTGCAAGTATAATGTAACACATCTAATTAGTCTCATCCAGTCTCATTTAGTCTTATTTATCTGTGTTCCTTTGAAGTGGTAATCTAAAAGTAGACACCAACCCAATTATTGTAGACATTATTTATATATAAGAGTACCATTTTTTATAAGGTAGTCACTTATACAATAATGGAATCATGGAGGTGTCACATGAAGCACAGTTTAGAAGAAAGAATGGATATAGGACGACGTATGTATTTACACGAGATTACATATAAGGAGGCTATGGAGATTTATGGTCTTAGTGAATCCTGTGCACATAAATACATGACAGATTATAAGAAAGCACAAGGAATTCCTCTTGCTAATACAGTGCCTAAAATGAAAAATTCAGCAGTCTTAAAATCATTGTCTTCACCTGACATTGATACATATATGGCTATGTCCAAAGAAGAATTAATAAATGAACTTATTATAGCTAAAGCGAATGAATTAAGGGCAAAAAAAGGATACGAAGTGAAAGGAGCTGGTGCAAACAAGGAGTACAGTATTTTAAACAACAAGAATACGAAATCATAATGGAAATGTCATCTCAATTTCCTGTTAAGCATCTATGTGATGTTCTGGATATTAACAGAAGTGGATTTTATAAATGGAAAAAACGTTTAGAAAAACCTTCTGACAAATTAAAAACTTTAGTATCCAATCTTATATTATTTAAGGAATATCATAGTAAATATCCATCACATGGATATAGATGGTTAAATGCAAAAATTCGTCTGGATACAGGACTTATTGTATCAGATCAGTATGCTCATAAGCTATGTAAAACAGCGGGCATAGTAAGTGTTTCCAAGCATTATCGATACAAAAAGCCAGGAGATCCTTATCGCATTTATCCAAATCTTCTACTGACAGGATTAGATATAACAGGACCTTTACAGTGTGTTGTAAGTGATATGACCGCATTTCATTTAAAGGGAAGTTATTATGAACTAACACTTTTTATGGATTTATGGAACAATGAAATACTTTCATATTCACTTTCATCACGAAAAGGTGATCGTATGACATATATTCACGGGTTAGAAGGATTAATTGAACTTAAGAAGAAAAATCCAGATCTTGAAATGGTGTTACATACTGATCAAGGATCTGTATATTCTTCAAAAAGTTTCAATGAATTATTGCCACTATATAACATAGTTCATTCAATGTCTCGAGCAGGTACACCAACAGATAACGCTGCTATGGAAGCAATCAATGGTTGGATCAAAGCAGAGATATTTAATGATTTCCATCTTACAAGTAATGAAAATATAACATATGAGGTGGAGAAATACATCAGATTCTTCAATGAAGAACGTCCGGCATACTCTCTGAATTATCTGACTCCAAAACAGTATAGGGAGTATTATGCTCATTAAATGATGTATAAAAATATAAAGTGGTGTCTACTTTTTGTTGACTAGTGCACTTACACTTAATGCAAGTATAGAGTAGCATATCTAATTAGTCCAATCTAGTCCAGTTTGGTACAATCTGTATCAATAATACTATTGAATTATAGTTTTGTTAAAATAAATCTGAATGGCTTCCTGTTCTGACAAGTTCCAGATATTCTTCATTATATCTGTAAACCAGAAGCCAGTCAGGTAAAATATGACACTCCCTGAATCCTGAATAATTTCCTGATAAACTATGGTCCTTATTCTTTATGTCTAATGGTTCAGGTATTGCTAATGTTTTTACCACAGACTTTAACTGTTCCATATCAAGACCTCGTTTGACACACTTCTTGTAATCTTTCTTAAATTGTCCTGAATCCCTGACTTTCAGCACTTATTCATCCCTCCAGACTATTCCATAATTCATCAAGTGTATCAAAGCTCTCGCCTCCACCATTTTCCAGTTCTTTCATTGCATTTATCGTTTCAGCGTTAGGTTTGCTTTCTGGAATTGCAGCTCCCTGTAGAAAAGCAATAACATATTCCAGCTTATAATCTGGTATCCTGTCTAATAATTGTAATGCTTTCTCTCTTTCGCTCATCACGCTTCACCTCTCTTACTATATTTAGTATTATACCAATCCATGAAATCTGTATATAAATGTTCTTCCGCTTTCTTTCTTGCTTCGATGGCATCTTTCTTTTTGCCATAAGTACCGAGCCAATATGTTTTTCTTTGGAAAGTAATTCTTGCTCCCCATTTTCCATTAACCCTGTGGACACCACTAACACCACTTGTGTTATCTTTCCTAATTTTTTGTCCTTTATTAACAGCTAATGCAAGTTTTGTATGCTCTGTTTTTTCTATGTCGTCCATGCATCCACAAGAGCGTCGCCAGCATAAATCCGATACAGAAACAATTATTTCTTTCCCACATTTACATTTGCATTTGCATTTTCCATTAATAACTCCAACGACAGTTAATAAGCCCATTTTGCTATTAAGTAGTCTATATGCAGGCGACTGGCATTTACATTTTGCTATAGTGTTATTTACTAGTTTGTAAACTGGAAATTCTCTAATGCTCCCACATTTTAAGCATTTGCATTCCCACATTTGTACGCCGTTTTGACAGACACCCTTTTTTATAACTTTCCAATCTTCAAAACTCCGTCCTGTTAAATCCTCTTTATTTAAGCTTTTCGTGTTTGCATGTTTTTCCATTAGAGCAATGCTTTTTTCTTTCCTTGCGCAATCGGAACACATTTTAACTGTCCCACTGTTTAAGAGTTTGGCAGATACATTCCTAATGTTTCCGCAATCACATTTACATTCCCAAATTGCATAACGATTTTTAATTTCTACTGCTTTATTAGCTGTTAATTTACCAAATCGCTGCCCTTGCAGGTTCTTAATTCTGCTTCCGTTATAAAAAATATAATTATCCATATCTTAAATTCTCAAAATATATCCGTTATTTTTACCAGAGAGCAGATAATGTTTTCCTTGTCTTCTTCTATGACCTTAAAATCTGCCACAATCGGCATATCGTCGTCATCATTGCCAATCCAAACAGCGCCGCTCTCAAAGATTTCTGCCTCGTCGCCGTTGCCGCTCCATAAATCAGCAAATCTATAAGTTTCGCCGACTTCAATTGTTGTTTCATTTTCCATTTTAAACTCTCTCATGTTCTTATCCTCCTTAATTTTTATAGCTTTGAATGTCTCTTATCCACTTTGTGCCGTTATCCTCGTTGTATCCGTTCTCTTTAATATCTTGTATCTGCTCCTCTGTTGCTTCTACCTCGAACAAACGAAAATATTCAAGTTTTGCTTTTTCTTTATCTGTTAAGTGCTCTAGTGTATATTCATAATGAAACATTGCAAGCTCCTCATCTGTGTATATCTCCTGCTCTCCTTTAATTCCATCAAAATATTCAAATATATAAGCCTTCGGCGTATATCTATGTTGCTTAATTTTTAATCTTTCCACTGCTTTTTTTATATAATAGTTATCTTTTGTAAGACTAAAACCGTTGTTTTGAGCAAAATCTAATATATTATTATAATTATACATTGAAAGTCTTATAATGACGCAAGAATCATTTATTTTTTTAGAACACTTAATTTTTAGTGCTTCTTTAAGCATTCTCTCGTCATTAGTTTTCCAGCCCATTCTGATATAGTCTCCGTCACGTTCTGTATCTATAATTACCCACTTGTCAGGAGCTTTTATATAATCTCCGTCAATAGCCTTTTCTGCTTCTTCTAGTTTTTCAAATTCAACAGCAAAGCCGTTATTGAGCAATATATTGCCAATCTCAATTCTTCTGTCTTTGAACTCTCCCTGAATCTTAGAATTTATAATTTTCATGCCCCAGTTAGTGCCATCCCATTTATATCCTGCATTTTTGACTATGTTAATAAAATCCTGATTTTTTTCATAATCAAGTTTTATTGTTGCGTTATCTCTGTAAATTTTTACAACTCCTTCATGTTTCGCCTCATCTGGCTCTACTATATAACCGTTTTCCGCTTCTTTTATTCTCATCTTTTCCACCCTTTAACCTTTCTTTAATCTTCTACCTCTTCGCATCTATAGCCGGCTAATCCATCATTTTGGGTTTTTAAGATTTCATCAATATCAAATGCATCTTTGCAATCTTGGAAACTGTCGCCCAAGTATTTCTTAGATTCTTCTAATCCGAGAATCTCAAAATTTTTATCCCTTTCATCATACAGCCTTACCATATTTCACACCTTTCAGCCTTTCGGTTGTCCTTTCTTAGTATCTTAATTATATACTATTACCCTTATATTGTCAACACCCTTTTTAGTGTTATTTAAAAATATTTTATTTTTTCGTCATCAGTTGGTATTACTTCTATAATATCACTTGGCTGACATCTTAATATAATACATAGCGTATTAAGCGTTTTTGTATTAATGTCACCCCTGTTTCTTAGATTTTGCATCGTGCTTTCGCTTAATATCTTCTCTTTTCGCATTCTATTAGCAGTGTATCCACGCTGTGCCAGCTCTTTTAATACATCTATTTTATATGTAAGCATTTTATTGACTCCTTTCCGTTCCGTTTTATCTATTATACATATAATGTTGCATATTTGCAACACCCTATAAATAAATATATTAACATCTTAAAAAGTGCTGACATTAATTTATAAAATAAATAAAGTTTATTTTATCTTTTTCCTGTAGTAATTCGCCAGGCGTTTCATCATCTCAACATCCAGCTCCGGTCTTGCTATTCTTCTTATTTCTTCGTATGCAAAGCCATCTTCCATGCAGCGCATAAGGAAGTCTTTCTGTTCCGTTGAGAAACGCTTATCAGATGCAATCTCTTTCACAAAGGAATCATATACATAAGCTGCATTCTCATCTTTCTTTTTGCTAAATAGCTTTGAGAAAAAACCTGCATTCCTTGTTTCCCGTGAACTGTCCTGATCCAGATTGGCACTGCCGATATTAAGCTTATCTTCCATATCAGATATCTGAGCTTCAAGCATCTTTATCTTAGTTCTTGCCTCATCACGCTGCGTCATCATTAACTTATATGCTCTTTCCTTTTCATCAAGTGTGAGCTGATACTGCTCCATCAGCTTCTTCTGTGTCTCTTTCTCTTTATCATACGCAGCTTTAACCTGGTTCTGGAATAAGTCTCTTATTTCTATGTTGGCCTGTGTTACTTTAACAGCTAAGTCGTTGGCTTCCTTTATCTGCGCAGCCAGCTTGTCATTATCCATATATGTATCAGTATTATAATTCTGAACAGCTTCATAGAATGCATCAGGTTCAGGGTTATCATTGTACAGCTTCTTAAGCCTATCTGTATTTCTTACTGTTACTAAAGCATATATCATTCTCTGTACCGTCAGGGAATCTGTTACATACTCGCTTATAATATCCGGTACATCAATATTAAAGTAATCTGCTATCTGTAAGGCAAGCTGCTGTTCCCTTGTTAATTCATTTTCCATTATTACATTCCCCCTTTAGGTGTGACGGATTCCGTCACATTTTCTTCATGCTCTTTCTCTTCCGGTATATGCGGTGCATGTACAATATTAACCGGCGGTCTCTGTACAACAGATTCTGTTATATCCGCTTCCTTAACTATCCTTGATAGTATTCTCTTTTCTGCATAAAGCATTTCAAGCTTCTTGTCATATTCAGACACTGCAGTAAAACCACCTCTTATCAGTTCTGGATGCTCCGCTTCAATTTCTTCCAGTCTGTCAGATAAAGACTCATATTCTTCATCCGTCATTTCTGCCCTGGCACTAATCAGTTCCCGGTAAATATCCTCATATTCCCTTTTTACTCCTAAATCGTCTACATTAATATCTTTATCAGAATATGCCTTATCACTTTTTAATTCCTTAACAGCTTTTATCTCCTGTTTTACTGCATCCAGCTTTTCCTTTGCCTGGTTCACATCCTTAATATTGTTATCAAGAATGTAATTACATTCCTCAAGCAGCTTATCAATCCCGATTAGGTCCTGTCTTACCCTTATCTGTTCTTTGAGCTGCAGGTCAAAATAATGGTACTGGCTTGCCTGTCCGTAACGCATTACGGCGCACACCTGAAATCTTGTGTCCTTGTGTTCAGTAATAGTTGTTAGCCTGTCCTTTACATAAACCATATCTGAAGGAATTATATCTTTATCTGGCTGCATGATTCTTCTCTTAACATCTGCAAATGTATAACCAATTCCTAAGTTATAATCTCTTCTGGCTTTCTTAGAAGTCTTACCATCAACCTCCTTCATTGCCGGATGATGGTAAGATACATACTCTCCATGTTTTTCAGACTGACCTATGCGCATGTCATAGCCCATTCTTTTCATTTCATCAAAGTATTCCTGCAGATTGTTTGATACGGATACTGCCATGTCTATATCAAGTCTTATTATCTTTTTCCATGTGAACTTGTCTGCTTTACCTGCAGAATGTTCTGCATAAGACTTTCCAACTCTCTTGTCAGATTTATCATATTCAAGTCTGCCAAGCCCATACTTTTCTGTTATTTTATCTGTCACAGGTTGTATATATTTCTCCCAGTCACCATTAACATATCTGTACTTGCTTCCGTCCAATCTTCCTACAGAATTAAAAACAATATGGCAGTGCATATGTTCATGGTCGTTATGAACAGCGAAGACATATTCGTAGCCGTCACCAAAGTAAGCTTCGCAAAATTCTTTGCCTACTTTATAGCATGTTGCTTCATCACATGCTCCCGGAGGAAAGGATATTACATAGTGATATCCCTGACGGCCATTCTCTTTTCCATACTCTTTCTTAGTATTCATCATGCAGTCATATATTTCATCAGGAGTCACACCTGAATTGCTTCCAACCCATAACCCACCTTCTGTTTTATCTGGGTTCATTATGTACTTAATGGAATTAATAAGATGCTGTGATGCTTTCCCTTTGGGTGCTTCCTTAATGTTCTTAAGAATTGTTGTCGCCATCTATTGCCTCCAGTCTTATTTTAATGTCATCAATTTTTTCATCTGCCTGGGTGAGAAGGTCTTTCATATATTCTGCAGATTCCTTATCACTGTATGCCGTAAGCCTTAAAAGTCCCTGATGAAATTCTGTACGGAGTTTACGAAGCTCATTCATAATCTCTTTCAACTGTCTCTCACTGTTTTCATAAGTAAGCTGTGAACGCATGAAGTCACTCTTTCTTAATCCGTCCGATTTTTCCTTTGCCTTTTTATAAAGCATGTCGAACTTTTCGTATTCATTTTCTGTCATGCGGACAATGATTCTTACACTGTGTCTTCCTTCTTTTTTATCCATACATTTCCTTTCCGGTAAACAAAAATGGAATGACATCTATTACTGCCACTCCATTTTTATTACGCAAGTATTAATATGTCTGGTGATTATATGTAACGGAATCCGTCACATTTTCTGTTACACTTTCATGAACAGTTTCAGATTTGTTTTCATGTGGAACTGTTGCACTTTCATTTGCCATAGCAAGAAATTTATTGAGCATTTCTTCTGTGACTTCCGTTCCAAGTTTTTCTTCCAGAGTAGAAATGAAATTCTCTCCTCGCTTCTGTTTCTCCTGTAACTGTAATGTACGCTGCTGCTTTTTTAATTCAGCAAGTTCCTTTTTCTTGTCAGAAATAATTTCCTGATGCTTATTGATTTCATTTTCAACCTTTTCAATTTTTTTAGATAATGCTGACAGTGTCATATTCTTTTAATCCTCTCTTTCTCATTTCATCATTTACTATCTGCTGTCGGAGTCTTAGCTCATCTCTCTGCGGAGTTGTCATATGTGCAAGACTTTTAATTATCCAGAGTGTTTCCCTGCCGACATATTTCTTTGCAACTCGTTTCTCGCACTCCGCAATCATTTCATCAAATGTTCCATCAAAGTCATACCAGACAAACACAAGCTCATCACTCGAAATCATTATTTTTTTATCCAGAACAGAAAATTTTGCAATGATGTTTTCTGCGTTCCTTAGCAAAGCTCCCTGGTTCTTTTCTATATCCAAAGTCCAACAGAAATTATTCCAGCCATTGTTAGAAGGGAGGCTTGCCGGAATCCTTTTTGTTACATGCTGTGTGTAGTATCTTATCTCATCCGGCGGAGCTTCTACATACGGCTCTCCAAAAAATCCTGCGTTACTGGGACACTCCTTTGATGGTTTTGCTGTGAAAAGTTTTAACAGATTTTTTTCATTTTCTGTTATGCTTTCAAAGCTGCCACCTGATAATTGCATCTTGATTTTTTTAACATCCTCTTTCAGATTTTCAATTTCTTCCCTGAGATTTTTCCTTGCTTCCTGAGACAAGTTATCCTCATCCTGTTCAATAATTTCTTCCTCATTTTCTGTCTGGTCTGAAAATTTATCCGTTGAAATATTGTCAGAAATTTTCTTTACCATTTCCATAAAGGATTCTGTTGAATCATCATTTTCTTTATCCGTTTTTATTTTCCTTAGCGTAAGTTTTAGAAGTGTATCACACATCTTACTTAAGCTCATGCCATCAGGCTGAACACTCTTTAATTCTTCTGCTGTATCGTCTGATATTCTGATTGAAACTGACATAATTTTTCTCCTTCCTGATATGATTTTGATTCTGTTTTCAGGTGATGCAAAGTGCATCTTAATGAATGTACCATGTGATGCAAAAGTGCATCTTGATGTGATGCATGATGCAAAGTGCATCACCCCTATGCTGCAGTCTGCATCACCCTCAATCCCAGTGCTGCACTGATGTGATGCAATATCCACCGTTTGCTGCAGTCTGCATCACTTTTTCCACCGTTTTATGTACTTCTTTTTGCAAGATACGCATTTTGTCATACAAAATCGCCCCTTAAAAAGTGGCTTGCAACCTTGTTAGGGAGTATCCCTAAGACCCTCTGGCACAACACATGACAATCATATTCACATTTTTTCTTCACACTTTTATTTTCTGTCATGTAATTTTTCTCCTGAAAATTTTTAAAAACCGAAACGGTAATTTAAAATTTTCCGTTCCGGTTTTTGGTATTTTTGAAAAATATTTTTAGTGAATCCTTTTAAAAAACCTTTCGACTTTTTAATGGAATATAGATTACTCCGTATAATTTTTCATGTAATTTTTCAATGCTTCTCTCAAAGAAATATCTTCATGGTCTTTCGCATATCTGTAGAACTCATCAAGAAGATTGTTTGATGTACTCATCCTGACAAGCTTAATATTTTTATTGTTCTTCACCTCGTCTCTTAAGTATGAAGTGATAGTTTTTTTCATTTCAATCTCTTTACTTCTTGAATATAAAAGTTCCTTTGTGCAGCTCATACACTGCATGAAGAACAACTCATATTCAACATTAATTTTATCCAGTATTTTATCCTGCATATTATCATGTCCTTTCACATTTTAATCATTACTTGCGCTGTCGGCATCTTCAATTCCTTTCACTCTTCCAATATGAAGCTGATTAGATGTATGCCATTCATCAGTTGCACTGTATATTCCGATTGGGTCTCCTGCCTCAAAAACTTTTCCATTGCCAAGATAAATTGCAACATGCCCTATCTCGCCATTCGATGTTTCATTTTTATAGAAAATCAAATCTCCCGGCTGGATATTTTCTTCTTCAATTTCTTCGCAGGCTTCGTACTGGTCTTTCTCCAGTCGTGGCAGATTTATTCCTGCCTTACCATAAACATATTGAACAAGACCTGAACAATCAAAACCACCATCATCAGGTGAACTTCCTCCTGATATGTAATCCCATCCTGAATATTTCATTGCTTCATCAACAATCTTCTGTACAGTTGCATTATCATAATTGTATATGTACTGATTGACAAGCTGCGCATAAAACATGTTGCCGTATGCATAACGCCAGCCACCATTGTAATTAATGGCAATCTGATTTTTATAAGCAACCTGTTTCCCTCCGGATTTTTCTTCAGCAAATGCTATTGCCAAATCAAGTGTATATACCTTGCCGTTTTCTGCAACATAATCAATAAATCCTGTTCCAAAATTGTATGCCTGTATTGCAGTATTTATATCGCATTCCTTTTCAGATGCTTTCATGACGCATGAAGCAAAATATTTTGCTCCCTGTGCAATCGACTCCTGTGGTGTCTTGAAGCTGTTAGGTGGAAGTCCTGCGGATTCTGATGACTGCATTACATCAGTTCCAATTCCGTGTGACTCAACTTCCATTATCGCAAGAAGATAATTCACATAATCTTCTATCTGTTCATTGACTGCAGCGTCTTTTACATCCTGCGTATAACTTATTGTATTATCTGATAATAGCTGTCTGTATAATCCTGCAATGACCTGTGCAGATGATGCATCCTTAACAGCTCCGGCAATTGATGATATAAGTGCAACAAGAAGAGAAACAATAACTATAACAACGGCTAACACGATAAGCAGAGGAAGAAGAATAACTCCAAGCTGTGATATCAAAGCAGCCGCAAATGCCATGATAACTGCTGTTATTTTTTGTATCGTTCCCATCCCCGACTTAGATATTGCAATATCTGACGAATGCTCCGTCTGATAATCTGTCGGGTCTGATTCAGGCTGTGATGATGCATCCTTTAATGTATCTGCATATTTTTTCACTGCCTCTGTTGCTTCTTTGGCTATCTCACTTGCTCCACCAGAACCGGCAGCCGCACCTGTCTGTGCTGCTGTCTTTGCTCCATTTTCAGCAGCTTTTTTTGCAGTCTGCTCTCCGGCTTTTTTGGTATTTTCCATTGCAGAATAAGAAGCCTCCTGCTCATTTATCCTGTATGAATAATTTTGATTATCTGTATAAGGCTGTTCATTCTTTTTATTTTTCTCATCAAAAAAAGTGACGGAATCCGTCACATTTTTTGATAACAATTCTGATTGTGCATCCAGCTTCTTCTTAAATCTTTTATATTCAGGAGACTGTTTGAACACCTCAAATGCTCTCTTCTGCTGTGAAGGTGAAAGGGAAGAAAACGCTTTGTATTCTTCCTTTGTCATGTAATTTTCTACAGACAGTCTTTCATATTCTGGCTTGGGAATCTTAAGACCGCTTTTCTTTATTTCTTCTTCAACCGGATTAAGAATCTTCCTTGTCGAACCAAACTGTGGTATTGATTTTACATTTACTTTTTCATCAGCAAAATTAATCCCCATAAGCAGCCTCTTTCATTTTTTCCTTTCGAGCCTTTTCCGCTTTCTCATGGAAGTTCGTAGAGAAAACTTCATACAGTGGATTATCCTTGCTCATAAGACTGTCAAGAATTATAACCTTCTTGCCCCATACCATTACAGACCTTCCAGGTCTATCACTTTTTAGGGCATCATATTCTGCCTGGGTCAAATCCTGAATTTTTGAAAGCCTTTCCGCATCTTCTCCTACCTGCTGGAAGAACATCTTATACCCACAATTCTGAAACATATCCCTTAAATCAGGATTTTCCAGTGCTCGTGTAAGATTCTGCATGGCGAGTGTAACAATACCGCCAAACTTTCTGTATGTGATTACAGCATTAAGAAGTATTTGTGCTGATGAAGCATTCCTGGTTACAACCTGTGTTTCATCCACAACAAGTCGTGTAGCTTTCTGCAGTTCCTGATTGTAGTTCATCCTGATTGAGAGGAAGAACATAATTGATATCATTACTGGCTGCCAGTAATTTTCATCAACATTCTTAAGACCAAATGCTACAAGTCTGTAAGTACTTATATCTACATCTGATGGATATGCAAACATATCATATACACCATCTGTATAACTGTAGAGGCAGTTTACCATCTCATGAATAATCTTTTTATCATGAACATTTTCGTTATTATCCTCAAGTATCATTAACTCCTTACGGACATCTTTAATTGTAGGCTGTATAAGATTATTACGGCTAAAAACCTTGTCATACACATTCTGTACTGCCTGCTCAATGAAGTTGCTGTGTTCCTGTGTATAGACTATCTTTTTCATTATGGCTTCGGTAAAGCTTGTCGCCCATTTTGTTACATCTGCTATGAACAGCTCTCTGTCCTTCTTTGTACCGGCTTTAAACAGACTTAATGGTACTTCCATAGGATTTATATGTATATCTGATTTAGGAGTAAAATCAAGGAACAGACCACCATACATGGCACATACATTCTGTGTTTCATTTTGTGGGTCTATTATCTGGAGGTCGTCATCTGTGGATAGAAGTGTCTGAGTTATTTCTGTTTCCTTAATAAGAAAACTCTTTCCTGCTCCTGTCGGTCCGATAATTATTCCCTGAGGTGATGTCAGTGACTTTCTGTTAGCAAATACAAGATTCTTTGTAGTATTGTTAATTCCGTAAAATATCCCACCCGGCTCTGTTACTTCCGGCGCAAAAAATGGCTGTAATGCTACAAGTGAAGATGTATAGAAGCTTCTCATCTTCTTTACCTGTCTGACACCTGTTGGGAGTGCTGTGTTAAATGCCTTAAGCTGCACATAGTTATATGTTTCAAGATATGCACCGACATTTTTGGCTGTACGCTGCATTGATTCTATTCTTGCAGCAAGCTCATCCTCACTTCCTGCAGTAACAACAACCAAAAGACCTGCCTGTATACATTCCTCAGAATCATCATCGAGCTGGTCCATATATCCTTCAAGCTCTGCTCTCTTTTTCTTCTTACTATACGAGATTCCTGTAACAGCCTGATTATTGCTTTTCTTGGAATCCGCTTCCTGGCTTATTGCCCTCTCGTTATTACCATAAGCACTTCTTAGCATGCTTCTTGTTACAGAGTGTTCCACAGGCGCATAATCAATGGTAACGAATGACTGGTAAGAAGTATCAGATATTGTATGTATGAGCTTTCCATCATCAAGTGCAGTATCAAAGTCTCTCGCAAACAACACTGATACATATGTGTCATTATTAAACATCATGAAATCCCTATACTGGTCTACTGACACAGGAATAACATCATACAATGCATCATGGCTGAAATCATATTCCTTCTTCTCTTCCTGGTAGAAGAAATTACGAATCATATTCAGTCTCTGTTCAGCCTTCATTGGAACTATTATGCTTCTCATTGCGCTAAACAGTCTTTCCAGTTCTGTATCCATTCCAAGAAAATAGCTTCTTGCCTCATCATATGTCCTTGTTCTGACTGTAATTGTAAGCGTAAGCACCCGGTTCAAATCATGAAGGTCAGAATTTTCCATCTTTTCCTTAATCCACATGCTTATGCCTTCGCTTACTTCCGGATAATCACTCCTGTTAATATCTGTGAATATGTCATTAACGAACTGTGTCATGTTCTGATACTGGTTAGACACTGTTATCTTAAATGATGAACTCATTCCCTTTAAGAAATCCATCAGGGAAAGAAGGACATTTGCTTTATCCTCATCATCTTTATTGACATATGATATATCTGTAAATGTGTAACATCTGTCATAAAGTACTGCCCTCCTGCCGTTTCCCTTTTCAATCTGGAATATGCCGTTAGGATATGCCTTATGTATAAACAGTGCTTCCCTGGTGTTCTTAGGTGTTTTCACTGGTGCTGCAGTAAGTGTTATGCTGTCACTGAATCTTTTTGCCGGATTCATATAAAATGCCATGGTTAAGCCTCCTTTGTTGTAATCCTGAATCTTCTGTCTGGTTCTGTCTCTTCCGATTCATACAGAAGTCTTTTAGTATTGCCTGTATACATATATTCCTTCACAAGCTCTTTGACTGATAAATAGCCCTGATACTTGTAAAAGCCTATGAATATGACTGGTGCAGCTACAGGCACTGCACAATATATCGCTATCGTTATCGGTATCTTAAACCCAAGCACAAGCCCGGCAACAACAGCACCCGCACATAGAAAACCTTCTGCAATATGTACAATATCTGGCACGGAAAAGCCTTTCCAGAAATCGTTTTTATACTCTTTCAGGAAATCTTTATTTATGTTAATTTTCATCTGCTTTTATTCCTTTCTGTGTGACGGAATCCGTCACAATTATTATCTTAAATCAAATGCTCTCTTTAGGAAGTTGTCACTTGATTTAACTGCAGTTGCCATAAATGGCATAAATATAAACGATAATATTACTGCCACTGCACCATCAAACCATGAAGCAAGCAGACCTGAATTACACATGCCTGTCAGTGCTGCATTAAGACCGCTACAGAGCTGCATTACAAGTGCAATTACTATTATCTGCAGTGTACTTGTGAGAAAGCTTTTAAACCATGCTATCGCAGAATTTTCAATTCCTCTTCCACCTGAAAGTGTTGACAATGCAAGAGGTGCAACCGATATAAGCATGAAAAGATTAAGAAATCTTCCAAGTACTTCTATAAGGACTGTTATTGAGCAGACACCTGATATAATAAGATATATAGGTGCAAGCATTATCATTGCAAGTCGGAATCCTGCATCATAATCTCCACCTATTACTGTAGGAACTCCCTTTGGCAGCAACACTTTTGTTGTTGTGATTGCAAAACCTGTAAATTCCTGCATTATATCCAGACTGTTTACCATAAGGATATTTGCGACAATAAGCTTAATAAAAAGTTCTATCCATGCTTCCATTGTTATTCCTTCTTTCAGATTGCTTGCCTGCCGGCAGAATCCTACGAGAGTAAATATATTAAGGAACGCTGCACCCATCGAAAGGAACAATGGAAATACTGTATTCTTAACATAATCCCACGCTCCTACATTTCCTTCAAGTCCAAGAAACTGTAAAAAGGCATTAGCTGCAGGTGTAGTAAACGAACTTACATTTTTACCCATAAGCGTATATGCTATTCCCATAACAAAATTCCATAGTTCCTGTGCTATTGTGTAAATAGAACCACCTGATAAAAGGTCTATAACCCATTGCGGAGCTGCCAAAGCTACCGGATTAATTAATATGTTCACTGGTTCTCCTTTCCTGTTAAAAAGGACAGATTCTTTTTATAGAATCTGCCCTGCATCATTTATGTAAAAACATAATGTATTGCTCCCGATCACGAGCGTTAATACATATTTTTATCCAAGAATTGCATTAACAAGCTGTGGAGCAAGTGTCATTACAAGGCCACCACCTACTCTTTTAAATCCCATAGCCTGCATTGTTCCTTCCTGGCTCTGCATAGATACACCTACTTCAAAGAAAGCCCATAACAGGATGATTGCTCCTATCGAACTTACCATTGCAGTGACGATTGCTATAAGATTATTGAAAGCACCTGTAACAATTGCTGCTCCATCCGTTGCTCCCTCTTCTGCAAACACTGTCAGTTGAGGAACAAATATAAATATGCTTACAAATGCAGCTATCATTAAAAACTGCAGTGCCTTTCTCTGTGTTTCACTCAATTTTATTTTCTGTTTCTTCATCTGATTATCCTTTCTGCCTTACGGCTGTGACGGAATCCGTCACCTTTTTGCATTAAAAAAGAGCCTGTGTTTTTTAACACAGACCCTTACTCCTGTTTATCTGTCTCTGCCAACATACTTGCCAACCAGAAATACCCCCAATCCTGCAAGCACAATAAACATTACAAAGAATATCATGCCGAACCATCTGTTTAATGCAGCCGGATTGATACCGACTATCAGTCTTGATAATACCATGCACAAAACAAGTGCCACTATAACTACTACTATTAATGCCAATACTTTAACCGGGCTTATTCCTCTTCTCATAAAACTACCTCGTTTCTTTTATAATTTATTCTATTAATGCGCCTGTAACATAACCACTATCCAGTGTTACAGATATTCTTCTGTCCCCATACATGTATTGTAGGATTCCTGTTGCTGTGTCTGACCTGTAATCCGTTGAAACTTCTGTGTCAGCGTTTTTAAATGCATCTTTAACTGTTGCATAAGTAGCTGTAGTAGAAAGCCCCATAAATGTTGAACCTTCTTTTAATTCCACAGCAATTGCATAACAATCAGAAGTGTTACCGGCTTTAGTGTTGTATTTAATCATTATCGTACTCTTATATGCATCCATATACATATCAAGTGTTGCTGTTTCACTTGATAATGTATTACTTACATATATATAGCCCAGGTCTTTGATTGAGGCTGCTGCAACAGGATACTTGAATGTATTGCCATTCAACTCAAATGTAAATGCCTTGCTGTTCTTATCATAAGAAAAGCTCTTAACCGGCTCTGTCTTTTTAACCGGGCTTGTAGCTGCTGTACTTGAAACTGCCTGAGATGTTGTTCTGGCTGCGCTGCTGCTCTCTGCTGCTCTGGTCTCTTCAATTAATTCTTCTGTTATCTTTGCTGTCTTCTTAGGAATTGTAATCTTTCCACCAAATGCAAAATATAATGCACTTCCTACCATGAGCAAGATTACAATTGACAGAATAAGATTTATTGTGAATCCGGCTTTTGCAAAACTCTTCTTATTCTCATTCTTATCTTTCTTCCTGACAGCAAAAAAGATAAATCCAACAACAGGAATAGCAGACATTAAAGAATATATGTACCATTCCTTTTTAGGTACCGCCTGCTTGTTCTCAGCCCGCAGTTCAGCAACTATCTGTGCAAGCTGCTTTTCTTCCTTTTCCTTAAATGTATCTGGAATCATATCAGGAGTAAGGCTTTCTGTAACACCGTCTGTTGCATCCGCTTTTTTGGCATCTGTCACTGGTGAATCTGTTGTATCCTGACTGTCTCCATCTTCATTTGTGACAGATTCCGTCACATTGTCTTCCGGCACTTTTTCAAGCTTTAGTCTGCCGGATTTGTTTTGCTTCATGTTGTTACCGCATGAACTGCAGAACATTGCTTCATCCGGATTTTCTGTACCGCATTTATTACAGAACATTATTGCTCTCCTTTCCGCTAAAAAAGGCAGATGCAATTAAGCACCTGCCATATGTGTGATATATTTTTTCCTTATCCATCCTGTCTGTCCATCAGGATAGCGTGACGGATTCCGTCACATTTCTAATTCTTCTGATTTCTGCTCTTTTTTGCCATTACAAGGCTTACCATAACTGCAAGTGATATTAACGCAAGTAAAGCATATCTATATACATTACTTGTATCACCAGTCTTTGGAATATCTGGCTTAGGAGTATTAGTAAGCTTAACTGTTTCTTCAATACAAACTGGTGCATTATCACTATACTTGAGAACTACATCATAAGATGTTTCATCAAGAATATATCCATTAGCAGCCTTTGTTTCAATTACTGTGTAATGGATATCTTCTTTATACGAACCGTCTTTATTGTATGTACAAATTGGAAGAAGCTTACTCTCAGCATAACCATTTTTATCTGTTGTTAATGTATCAAGCACTTTTCCATCTTTGTCTCTTATCTCAAACACAACCCCTTCAATCGGACTTCCTGTTACAGAATCAGTCTTATTGATGATGATTCTTCCAACAGCCTGTTCATCCTTCATGATTACTTTCTGAATTTCAGATGTTTCAGTTATTTCAAAAGTGACATCAACAGCCACCTTATAACCATAAGGAGCTGATTCTTCACGAAGTGTATATTTACCAACTGGAAGTCTTTCAATTACATGACTCTTTCCTGCTTCTGATATCCAGCTTTCTACAATCTTACCTTCTGAATCTATCACAGAAAGCTTTGCTCCTGGCAGTTCCTTTTCACCTGTAATATCTGTTTTTGAAAATTCAACCTTAATAGGTATATTTTCAAATGCAGCCTCAAGTTCAATAACCTTTACATTATCTCCCTTATATGTTGCATCAACATCAATCACCTTATCGCTCTTAACATATCCTGCCGGAGCTTCCAGTTCTTTGACATAATACTGTCCGAGTGGGAGGTCTGATGTAAATGTTACCTTTCCGTCTTTTCCTGTAACAGCCTTTTCTATCTGTGTATCAGCATTGACAATTACCTTACCGTCTGCATTAACGATATCTTCCTTAGTAAACAAGCCAAATACTGCACCTTCAAGAACTTTCTTTGTTTCAGAATCAGTCTTAATCACAGAAATCTGTACTTTCTGTCGTTCATTTGTAACATTCATTCCTGCATATACAACATTAGTATTCTGGTCGATATATGAAATGTCAGCTTCGATTGGGGTGTTATCAAGAATGAAACCATCAATCGTCTTAGTCTCTATAAGATAATACTTACCACAAGGAAGATTATCAATTCTTGCGATACCCTGCTCATCTGTTACGATAGTACTTATCTTATCTCCTGCCTTATAATATACCGTGTTAAGACCATCTACGCTAAGAATATCTTCTTTCGCATAAACATCAAATGTTACTCCTGAAAGATTACGCTTTAAGAAATTGAAAACGAAGTTATTCCAATATTCCTTCCTGATAGTTGCATCAGAAACAATTTCTCCATCTTTAGTTACAACAATTGAGCCTCTGGCTACCTCATCCTTCATATTTACATGCTGGACTTCTCCGGTATCCTTGACCGTAAACTGAATATCTGTTGCCTTTAGATATCCATAAGGAGCGTATTCTTCTCTAAGAGTATATGTTTCTCCAACAACAAGTCTCTTAATTACATGTGCTTCTCTGGCATCAGATGTCCATGTATCAACTACATTTCCGTTCTTATCCAATACAGTAAGCGTTGCTCCTGTCAATTCCGAACCATTAGTAATATCTGTCTTAGTAAATTCAAAATGTGTTGGACTATTAAGGAACTCCGCAGAAAGCTCTACGCTCTTAACATTCTGACCCTGATATGCTGCAGTAAAATCTATTACTTCATCATTTGAGGCATAGCCTGCTGGCGCTTTGATTTCTTTAGCATAATATGAACCAAGTGGATAATCTTTTACAAACTGGATTAATCCATTTGAATCTGATACTGATTTTTCAAGCAGAGTATCTTTGCTTACAATAACCTTACCGTCAGCATTAACTATGTCCTTAGCTGCATATAACCCAAACTCTGCACCTGCAACCGGTTTTCTTGTTTCTGAATCAAGCTTTGAAACAGATAATTCTACTTTCTGTCTATCGTTTGAAAATGTCAAAGCTTCATTTACAACAGGAGTCTTATCATCAACATAAACTAATGTCACTACCTGTTCATCCGGATTTAATACAAAGCCGTCAGGAGCTTCTACTTCAACAACTTTATACTTGCCAAGAGGAAGATTGGTTGCTGTTGCCTTTCCATCTGTCCCGGTAACAAGTGTTGTTACAAGTTCCCCTTTGCTGTAATGCTTGTTTCTGTTACCAGCAGTATCCTTCTGATTATCTGCTGTATAAATATCCTCAGCAGCATAAACCTCAAATTTTGCACCTGAAAGAGAACCTTCTCTATATGTAAATCCTTTCTCATCAGGATTTACATATAATCCGCCCTTATATTCATCAAGAACTTCACCGACCTTTGTAACAGTAAGCTGTCCTGTCACAGCCTTATCACTCTTTTCTACAAGAATAAATTCAGCTCCGCCATCTGCTGTATAAGTATCTTCTGATACAGTAAATTGTACTGGTGTTGAATCTAATACATAACCGTCAGGAGCTTTAGTCTCTACAAGCGTATAATTGCCCTTAAGAAGCTTTTCTGTTGTATATACACATCCATTCTCATCAGTTGTAAAGCTGTCAATTGTCTGCATTCCACTTGATGTCATTATATTAAATGATATCTTTGAACCATTATCATCATACAATTCAAATGTTGTGCCTGCTACATTTACTGTATTACCTGTATCAGCATCTTTTTTTACCATCTTGATATAGAACTCAATAGGTGAATCTTCCAGAATCTTGTGATAATTAGCATTATTCTCACTGATTGTTATTTCCATGTCATCAACAAAATAGTACTTATTATTACCTTTTGTCTGATGAACTGTGTATGTACCATATGGCAGACGCTTTGTAATGGCATAACCATTGGCATCTGTTGTTATTGTCTGTCTTGATTCCTCTGGAGCTGCATCATAACTTCCTGCAGATGTGAGATAGATTTCAAATTCTGCATCTGGTTCAGATGTCTTTACTGTACTACCACCCAAGAACTTCTGAATAGATATAGTTCCTTCATATGGTGTTTCCTGTGCAGCGTTGTCGTCTGTTGGAAGGTTGGTTGTTCTGACTGTATTATTACCCGAATCAAGAACTGTCTGTGCTACATATACTGTGTCATTAAGCAAATATCCTTCTGGAGCTTTAGTTTCCTGAAGTGTAATTGTTCCTAAAGGCAATGTATACATTCCGCTAATATCTTTAACAAGACCATCTGAACCAGTTACTAAATAATTATCAGCTAAAAATATATATCCTCTTTCATTTGTCCTAAATATCCATGTATACTTAGCTTCATTTCCCGCAATTGCCGGGTCTATGTCTGATAAAATGTCATAATACTTTACTGTATATTCTGCCCCTTCAAGTCTTGTATCACCAGAACCATGTCCATCTGCAGTCTGTTTCTTTAACAGTAATGTGATAGGGTCATTACCTGGCATATCTGATATTGTCTCGGTGTAGCTGTCCTCAGAATCGAGCGTTATTGAACGCACCTCATCATTAATAAGGAAGCCCTTTGGAGCTTTGGTTTCCTTAAAATAAAGAGTTACACTGTCACCTTCTCTGAATGTAGTGCTGTAATAATCTGTATATCCATCTTCACCTGTTGTTAATGTATCAAGCAAATCTGTACAGTCTGCATCAGAATATATAGATATTTCTGCTCCGTCAAGACTGTAGCAGCTATTGCTATCAGATATAGAAGGCATTGCTGACTCTTTATGGAATCTTACGCTTCCCGTAAGTTCTATTGGAGGATTATAAGCTTCTTTATATACAGCAATATTCTGACAATCATGGTCTGGGTCTGATATATATATAACTGTGCAATCCCAGTCACCAGTACTGATATTTGCTGCAACATTAAGCAGCTCCATACAAAGCTGATAACCTATCTTTGAATCATCTCCAAGTGCCATAGTGCCACTATATGTTGTATTCCAGTCGTCATTACCCATTGCTAAAGCAACAGTATGATGAGCAATGATTGTTCTGACATCTTCGGAATAATCTCTTAAAACGCCCCATTCTTCATCATCCCATCCATTACCTAGTGACCAATATATTACTCTTGCAACTGTATCGTTTGTGTATTCTGTTGAATCATAATAGTTAGTACCTGTTCCTGGTGTTGCTTTGTTTGGTGACGCACAAAGTCCCCAATATGTATCGCCACTAGGGTCTGATACGGTAAATATATTAGTTCCCCAATTAGCCATAGCATCATCAATACCGCTAAAGGCTTCCTGATAACTAATTCTATCTGATACCTCCTCAACTGTATATACACCATCTGATGCCTTTGCTGTTACTGGTGACATTCCTGTGATGATTGCTGTTACGGCCATAAATACTGCCAGAATACTTGATATTATTCTTCTGGATATTGGTATCTTTTTTCTTTTTACTCTTTCCATTATTTTACCTTTCTGTGACGGAAGCCGTCACGCTGACTCTGTTTAACTCTTACCCTTTTATCTGCTTGGTGGGTCTCTTACACTTTTCACGCTGCTTCTCCTTCCTGATTTTTCTGCACCAAAAAAGGAAACCCCTACCAAATTTAATCTGGTAAAGATTTCCTTATTTTTATTATGCAAGTTAAAACCTTGAACTATTAAATTGTATGTGACGGATTCCGTCACATGGAAAAACCGAAGCAGTTTTGCGAGGACTGCTTCGGTTCGAGCTGATTACTATTCCGACAATTACAACCCGGAAACAAGAAGTCATTTCTTACACTTCTTGCAAGTATAGAGTACCACATCTAATTAGTCTCATCTAGTCTCATTTAGTCTCATTTTTAACTCGTTCTTGACAAATGAGCATGTGATGTTCTCAGGCTTATTTACTGGGATTGCAGATTTTTAAGTTTACTAATAATTTATTTATTAAATTTATATTAGTTTCATAAGATTGTACTTTTTTCAATACAATAGTTGACATGCCAGATTTGAAGCATAAAAAAAGAAGGGGAATAGAGCAAATCTGCTTTATCCCCCGAAAGATGTAACGGATTCCGTCACAATTATTTAGTTGCTCCACACGAACATATATAGCTGATTACTGTCTCATCATACTCTGCTGTATCTTCTACCCAACGCTTTTCTGTTACAGTTTCTTCGTGTGTTTCTTCTTCATGGTGAATAGTATCTACCTGCTCATTTCTATATAGTACTGTACTTCTACCACATTCATCATATCCTTCATCTATCCTATTCATAGCATGCTCCTGATAATCCAAACCATTTTCAAATTCTTTACCACATCCTAAACATTTAACTGCATATGCTCTATATTCATACACAGGTTCATTCCAAGCCGCTTTATCTACCACGGTTTTTGTTCCAACAACAACATCTTCATAATGACCTGTTGCGTTATGGTGTATTCTTGTTGTAACTGGACTCCATGTATGTGTATGCTCTGGTACAGTTGGTGTAGCTGGTGTTGTGTCAGAAGTATTGCTGTTATTTCCATTATCCGGCTTATTATCAGGAGTTGATGTTTCTTCTGTATTTGCACTATTGCTCTCCCCTGATGGCTTTGTACCTGGAACATCAGATGTGTTCTCATTCTGTCCGGCATTATTTGTTTCCTGTTTATCACCTGCAGTATCATTCTTAACAACCTCTGTTGTTGTATTCTTGATTTCATCAGCAGAGATATCACCAGAACCTTCATTGCTCACTTCTGTTTCCTGGCCGTTATCTGCCACAACCTTTGCTGTTCCTTCAACGGCAGCTTCCTTAACCTTGAAACCTCCGCCATCTGTCTTTTCAGCAGTTCCGGTCACTTTAACAACATTTCCGGCAGAATCCTTTCCTTCAAATACCATCTCGCCAGCTTCATTAATTGTTGCATCTCCGGTAAGTGTAACAGTATTACCATCTGCGTCCTTAACCTGCATCTGTATGTCTTTTGCTTTTGCTACAGTTGCACTCTCTGTAGACTGTTCTATATTTCCGGCTGCAGTATCTTTTTTTGCTCCGCAGGCTGTCACCGCTGCAAATGATAATACTGTAAGCCCTACTATCATATATTTTCTAATCTTATCCATAATCATAATAACTACTCCTTCCTGCCAGGTCTTATCAGATGTGACGGATTCCGTCACAGTCTTGGTCTCCATTCCAAATCTTCTTCTGGTTCTTCATTTTTCTCTTCAATATAATCATCATATTCTGTCTCATATAAGAGATATGGATTATCAAGGATATCCTCATCTACTATTTCCTCAATCTTCTCTTTTAACTTTGGAATAT
>OHMF01000215.1_pt1 | contig 32201 bp, 28 predicted proteins | sample 1569181 | NCBI WGS metagenome assembly OHMF01 (sample SAMEA3879559, study PRJEB24766) | human gut metagenome | biome: human-associated habitat; feature: feces | place: USA | collected 1985/1987
GCAGCGATAACACCGCAAGCCGCCACAGCCGCCCACTTTGTCCATATGGTTTTTATCTTTATGCCGCTGCCGCTCTGTCTGCATTCTTCAATGTAATGCTCGTCAGCATTTTCCAAAGCCTTGAAAATATCCTCTCCTGTTATTTTCATAAAAGAACTCCCTCCTTTTCAAGCAAAGCCTTTAACTTATTTCTGCTTCTGAAAAGGCTCGCCTTAACTGTGTTCAGGTTCATAGCATACTTTTTTGATATCTCTTTTATAGGCGTTGCAAACCAATATCGCTGGAGAAATATATTTCTGTCTCTCTCCTGCAACTCACCAAGAAATTCGTTTATAAGCCCTTCAAGATGTCTGCCGTCGCAAAGACTCTCGGTGGTGTCATTGTCAGGTATGCACTCGTCAAGCTCCTCCAAGACCGCCGCTATCTCACCTTTTCCACGCTTTGCGGCCTTTGACGCACGATATCTGTCAAATGCGATATTTCTTGTTATCCGCCCGAAAAATGCCGACAGCATTCTGGGTTTCTGTGGCGGAATGGAGTTCCATGCCCTGAGCCAAGTTTCGTTAACGCACTCCTCCGTGTCCTCCCTGACTCCAAGAATATTGTAGCCCACAGAATAACAGTATCCGCCGTATTTTATATCCGATTGTGAAATAGCCTGCTGATCTCTGCTTTCATAAAGCTCAATTATCCTGCTGTCCTCCATTTTTCCGCCCCCTTACATTTAAGCAACACCTCACAAGGCACGCCTAACTTCATTGAAAGTCCTTTCATCTATAATGACGAGATATCCGCCAAAAGGTTTTATGAAAACATAAAATAATTATAACATATGATAAAAAATTATGCAACACAAAAACGGCGTCCCACATCACTATGGAAACGCCGTTTATATGAAAGAATGATTTTATGACAACTCGTTAAGAAGATCCATGTACAATTCGTTGTAATCTGTTCTGTTATCCTTCAGGAATGCGATAGCCGCACGAGGGTGGCGGTTGAGCGCACCTGTGAGCATATAAGGCACGTCATAGCCCCACTGTGAACCTTTTGCCCTCTCCTCAGCAACGTACTTTTCAACAAATTTCAGTGTAGGAGTAAGCTTGTAGTTAGGGTTTCTCAGGAAACTGAGCATCTGCTCCATAAAGCAGTTTCCTGCACCTCTGCCCATTCCGCTCATTGTGGCGTCCGCAAAGCTTGCGCCGTGAGAAATGCTCTCGATAGTGTTTGCAAAAGCGAGCTGCTGGTTGTTGTGCATATGAACGCCCACCTTTTTGTCACTAGCCTCAGCCACCTCGCAATACTGCGCAGTAAGTCTTCTCACCTGCTCTGGGAAAAGTGAACCGTAGCTGTCAACAAGATAAATAACGTCAACAGGGCTTTTTGCCACAAGGTCAAGAGCCTGTGCGATATCGTCCTCACGGCTTGCAGAAACAGCCATGATGTTGATAGTAGTTTCATAGCCCATGTCGTGGCAGTAGTTTATCATCTCCAGCGCACCAGGCATCTGATGAGTATATGTTGCGATCCTTATCATGTCGATAACACTCTCGCTCTTTGGCAGGATATCTTTCTTGAAATCACATCTGCCAACGTCAGCCATAACAGAAAGCTTCAGAGGGCTGTCATTCTCACCAACGATAGCTCTGATATCCTCCTCATCACAGAACTTCCACTTACCGAACTCCTTAACGTCAAAAAGCTCCTTAGAAGCCTTGTAGCCGAACTCCATGTATTCAACGCCTGATTTTATATTAGTTTTATAGAGTTCTTTTACAAACTCGTCTGAAAATCCAAAATTATTTACAAGACCTCCGTCACGGATAGTTGCGTCCAGAAGCTTTATATCAGGACGATATGACATAAGGTCACCTTTCTGATTTATCGTCTTTGCCTGATTTGCCATTGTGATTACTTCCTTTCCAAAAGCAGGTACTTATCACGCCTGTATAAAATTTATCGCTTTAAAGATTTTATGCTTTTAAGCTTTTATGTATTAAAGTATAACACTATTTTTCTTCCCTGTCAATAGTCCCAAAGCCCTTTAAACACATTTTTTACATTTTAATAATATTTCCCTCCCTCAAGCCTGAACTTTTGTACATTTCCAACTATCAAAACGACGCAGTATTGTGATAAGTGCTGAAAAATATCCACGCTCCTTGACAAATCAGACTTATAGTTGTATACTCTAAGTGTACTACAACAGATAATACAGTTGGTACAGCAGAACAAATGAAACGAAACAACAAAATCGAAAGGAGGTATTCAAGGTGATAACGCTTGATCTTACAGGAAGAGCACCTATCTACGAACAGATATGCAGCCAGTTCTCAAGCCTTATATCAAAAGGCGTGCTGAAAGAAAACGATAAGCTGCCAAGCTCAAGAATGTTGGCAAAGGAACTGGGTCTGAATCCAAACACAGTCGCCAAAGCCTATAGCAGACTTGAGCATGACGAAATAATCTATTCCGTGGCAGGAAAAGGCTGCTTTGTGGCAAAGCAGAAAGGCTCTATAGAGAAAAAATTACTGGAAGAATTTAAGCTCCATGCCGCCGCCGCAATGCAGGCAGGCATAAGCCTTGGATTGCTTACCTCCGTCCTTGAAGAACTGGCGGAGGAACAGAAAGAAAGGAGTGACAAAGAATGATAGAAATAAAAGACCTGTCACTTACATTCAAAAACGCAGACGAAGATCATGAGGCACTGAAAGCCGTCACCCTGGATATCCCCGAGGGCTGCATATACGGCTTTGTAGGCTCGAACGGAGCAGGTAAATCCACCCTGCTGCGTGTTATAAGCGGGATCTACCGCCCCGACAGCGGCAGCGTCACCATTGACAAAACAGAGGTCTATGACCAGCCGCAGGCTAAAGAGAACATCTTCTTTGTGAGCGACGAAACGGTGCAGTTTTCAAGACTGACAGTGAATGACCTGAAAAGCTTTTACCAATGCAGCTACCCGACCTTTGACGACAAGGTGTTCGATGACCTTATTTCAAAGCTTGACCTGCCACGGAAGAAACCGCTGTCCCAGTTTTCAAAGGGCATGAAAAGGCAGGCTATCGTTGCGGCTGCACTTGCCTGCCGAACAAAGTATATCCTCCTTGACGAGGCTTTTGACGGCCTTGACCCTGCCATGCGAAAGCTTATCCGCACAATGATAGTTGACGACATTTTCGACCGTGGTGCTACCCTTATCGTGTCCTCACACAACGTCACCGAAATAGGCGAGCTTTGCGACAAGGCAATGCTCCTCCACAAAGGCGAGGTCATTTTTGCCAAGGATATCGACGATGTAAGAGAGAACTTTGAAAAGGTGCAGATAGCCCTCCCTGACGGTGAGCTTGACCGCACTGTTATAGAAAATGCAGGCGTAGAAGTCCTGAGCTTCAAGACCTTGGGCAGAGTTTCCACAGTGATAACAAAGGGCGACAAGGCGGATATCACCGCCAAGCTTTCCGCCCTCTCCCCTGCCGTTTTAGAGCTTGTCCCCCTCACCCTGGAGGAGATCTTCATATACGAAATGGAGGTGCATGGATATGCAAACAGCGAAGAATAGGATAATAGAGACCTCACGCCGTGACTTCAAGGTGAACAAACTGCTTTTCGTCATCACAAACCTTGTGCTGTTCATGAACTTTATCATGCAGATGTCCATACGAAAGTTCATCACCCACTACATCGAAAGCGAAACGAACTATTATGAGGGCTATGCCATTGCATATGTATGTATTGCGGCGATAGCGCTGTGCGCAGTGTTCACAGTTTTCACCCTTTTCCATGAGCTTTACAGCAAGCCCCACGCAGACCTTGCGTATTCTCTCCCAGCCAGTGCAAAAGAACGCTTCTTCTCAAAGCTCCTCACCCTGATGAAAATACATATCCTGCCTATCTTGTGCTGGAACATCATTCAGTTTATCGCCGTACTTCTCACAACGGATATCGCCCTGAAAATAGTCGCAAGATACTCCGCCGTGCTAATGCTCACACAGCTTGCCACAAGCCTTTTTGTAATACTTGCAGTGCTGCTGTCCATGATATGCTGCGGCAGACTGGCAGAAATGATATACACAGCGGTAATAATAGCAGCCTGCGAGGCGGCTCTCCCTGCTTGCATATACTATTCCACCATTAGCCCATTTACAGTACAGTACCCATACGATATTGAAAATTTCGTTACCTATTGTCCTGCATGGAGCGCATTCCCTGCCCACCTTATGGAATTTGGCTACTCCACAAAAGTCCTGCTTCTTCTCATAGGAAGCGCACTTTTCTCAGCTCTGCTTATCACGCTTTTGTATTTCCTCTACAAAAAGCGTGACGGCAAGGACACGGGCAAGCCGTTCGTATTCAGTGCCTATCGTGAAATTATCCTTATCCTAGCTGTCATAACCGTCACCACCTACGTCCTCTCCGACACAAGCAATACCATACTTCTCCCTGCACTTCTCTTGGGCTATCTCCTTGTGCGGATACTCTCCTCAAACAGAAAGCTCACAATAGTCCGCTTTGTAAAATGGGTAGGCATTTTCGCAGTGTATATGATTGTCATATTCGGCGTGAACATTCTCGCATACTTCTGTGACGGCTTCACAGGCAAGATAAATGGATCAAGACTCAGCGACGCTAACCGTGTGTGTGTAATGAATTCAACAAGCGACGGCGTAACGTTCCACTATCTTTCCGACACACTCTCAAAAGACGAAGCCATGCAGATAATATATATATACAATAAAGCACTTGATACCCGCAAAAAGAGTTTTGCTGACTATATCGACCACTTCAAGCCGCATGAGATTTCGCCAAATTCTGTAGGTGTAGCAATAGATGTTTATACCTCAAAAGATGACCACACTAACCTTGACTTTATCGACGTCTCTTTCGAAGTAACAAATGCCGAAGTGGACAACGTCACAGAGAAGCTTAAATCCCTAAGCTTTGTTGAACCCGAACAGACGTCATATGCCTACTAGAATTATTATATCGGCCACGCAAACCGCTTAAATACGCCACTTGTGTAGGTTCAAACAGCGTTCGCCCGTCGAAGCAACAAACCAACTCCCCTAACTATGTGTAAAAGAACAAACAAGAACCCCCTCCGAGCCAAGCTCCGAGGGGGTAACTTTTTTCTATTAATCCATGACCGCATTGGCAAGCATAAGCTTGATACGGTTCTCCTGATTGACCTTTGTCGCACCCGGGTCATAGTCGATTGCAACTATGTTTGCGTCCGGATAAGCCTGCTTGATAGTTCTTGACATACCCTTTGCAACAATATGGTTAGGCAGACAGCCAAATGGCTGAGTGCAGATTATGTTCTTTGTGCCTGTTTCTGCAAGAGCTGCCATTTCAGCAGTGATGAGCCAGCCCTCGCCCATTTTTACGCCCTGACTAATATACTTATCAGCACACTTTCTAAGGTGCTCAAAATCATGAGGCGGCTGGAAAATGCCCTGCTCGTTAATGACCTTTATCTGCTGCTTCTGGAACTTGTAAAGCACGTCATAACCAATGCCGTACATAAGAGTGCGGCTGGTTTTCTTGTCATAAAGCTTCTCGTCGTTGATAGCGTCCGACGCACAGTAAAGCACGAAGTCCAACAGTCCAGGCACGTTAGGCTCACAGCCCTCAGACAGCAGAAAATCGTTCAGGTGATTGTTCGCAAGGGGTGAATACTTAACGTATATCTCTCCCACGATACCGACCTTTGGCTTCTTCTCCTTTGTCCTCGGCAGTGCCGCAAAGTCTTTGAGCATAGCATTGTAAATGCTCTTTGTATGCATATATCTGCTCGGGGTAGCAAACAGCTTTCCAAGCCTGTGCTGCCACCTTGCCAAAAGCTCGTCCGTAGAATTTTTCTCTATCTCGTAAGGCTTGCACTGATTGTACAAAAGCATGAGCATATCGCCGTAAAGTACCGCATAAATAAGCTTCATTGCAATGGCAGGGGTGATATCTATGGAAGCGTCCTTTTCAAGTCCGCTGAAATTCAGCGACAGAACAGGCACTTCAGGGAACTGCGTTGACAGCGCCTTTCTTATAAGGTGGATATAGTTTGAAGCACGACAGCCGCCGCCCGTCTGCGACATAAGCAGAGCCGTGTGTTCAAGGTCATATTTGCCGCTTTTGAGAGCGTCCATAAACTGTCCGATAACAAGAAGCGCAGGATAGCAAGCGTCATTATGTGTGTTTTTAAGTCCCTCGTCTATAACGTTTCGTGAGCAGTTTTGCAAAAGCTCCATGTTATAACCGTATTTTTTGTATATCGCCATGATAAGCTTGAAGTGAATAGGAAGCATATCAGGTATAAGTATAGTGTATTCCTCACGTCTTGACTTGTCAAAATAAGACCTTTTTACTCTGTCCGAGCCTGCGTGTTTTATCTCTTTTTCAGCCATTACATTGCCTCCTTGTCCATTTTCTTCTCAGCATTTGCGCTGGCTTCTTTTTCCTCCAGTGCCGCCGCCAAAGACCTTAGTCTTATCTTTGCCGCACCAAGATTCGTTATCTCGTCTATCTTTAGCTGAGTGTAAAGCTTGCCCTTTTCTTCAAGTATAGCTCTCACCTCGTCTGTTGTAACAGCGTCGATACCACAGCCGAAGGATACAAGCTGAACGAGCTGCATATCATCATTCTCGCATACATACTCTGCCGCTCTGTAAAGCCTTGAATGATAAGTCCACTGATTGAGTACGTCAAGTGCAGGTGTATCCACCTTCATTGCCACGCTGTCCTCAGTGATAACAGCAAAGCCAAGAGAAGCGATAAGCTTGTGTATGCCGTGGTTTATCTCAGGGTCGATGTGGTAAGGTCTGCCTGCCAGAACGATTATTTTCTGACCCTTTGCTCTTGCCTCAGCGATTATCTCCTGCGCCTTAGCCTCGATATCCCTATGGTATCTCACCTGCTCAGAATAAGCCTTGTTAAGCACTCCAAGCACCTGCTTTGCAGTGATGTTATACTTTGAAAGCGCTCTTGCCATTGCCTTTGCAACGTGCTTTTTGATGTTTATGTCAAGATAAGGCATGATGAAATTATCATCATTCAGCTTGTCATTATTCGCCTTTAAAAGCTCAGGATAATAAGCAACAACAGGACAGTTATAGTGATTATCCGACTGACCCTCGTCAGCATTGTAGCTCATGCAAGGATAGAATATAAAGTCCACACCCTTGTCAAGGAGGCTCTCTATATGACCGTGACAAAGCTTTGCAGGATAACATACCGTATCAGACGGAATAGTTTGCTGACCCTTGTAATATGTATCTCTCGTTGACTCCTCAGACAGCACCACCTCAAAGCCAAGGCTTGTGAGCAGTGTTGAGAAAAACGGCATAAGGTCATAATAAGACAGCGCAAGTGGCAGACCTACCTTTGCAATAGGCTTTGCAGGCTTGTTGTCAGCATAAGAAAGTATCTTGTTATACTTATACTCTATCATGTTTTCCGTTCTGTCGGTTATCTTTATGCCTGCACCCTTTTCACAGCGGTTTCCCGAAGTAAATCTTCTGCCATCATTAAATCTTATTATAGTAAGGTTGCAGTGCGCACCACAGCCACCGCACTGAACGGCTCTTGAATTGTAAGCAAATTCTTCAAGCTGAGCCTTTGTAAGAACGCCTGACTTGCCGTCCCTGCCCTGAGATTTTTCTTTTGCGAAAAGCGCACAGCCGAACGCACCCATAAGTCCTGCAATGGCAGGTCTTATAACGTTTCTGCCAAGCTCCATTTCAAATGACCTGAGCACAGCGTCGTTAAGGAACGTTCCGCCCTGAACGACTATATTCTTGCCAAGCTCGTCAATAGACTTGGCTCTTATTACCTTGTAAACTGCGTTCTTGATGATAGACGAAGAAAGTCCTGCAGAGATATCCTCAACAGAAGCTCCGTCCTTTTGCGCCTGCTTTACAGATGAGTTCATGAACACTGTACATCTTGAGCCAAGCTCCACAGGTGCTTTTGCAAACAGACCGAGCCTTGCAAACTCTGCGATGTCATATCCCATTGCACCTGCAAAAGTCTGAATGAACGAGCCACAGCCTGATGAACAAGCCTCGTTGAGCATAATGCTGTCGATAGCGTTGTTTTTTATCTTGAAGCACTTGATATCCTGTCCGCCGATGTCGATGATAAAATCAACGTCAGGGCAGAAATAAGCCGCCGCCTTATAGTGCGCAACAGTTTCAACTATACCATAGTCAACGCCCAGACCTGCCTTTATAAGATCCTCACCGTAGCCTGTTACCGCAGAAGCTTTTATGTTAAGCTCAGGGGTAGCAAGGTTGTAGATCTCCTCAAGCTTTGAAGCGATTATATCCAGCGGCTGACCCTTGTTTGAGCAGTAGTGCTGATAAAGAAGCTTTCCGTCAGGTGTGATAAGCACAAGCTTTGTGGTTGTCGAGCCTGCGTCTATGCCAAGATAAGCGTCGCCCCTGTAAGTTCTGATGTCTTCATATTTAAGATCAGACTTCTTGTGTCTTTCCACGAAAGCATTATATTCCTCACGGCTTGCAAACAGTGGCTTTCCTACCACGATATTGTCAGTAGCCTTTGCGTTCACTATCTTGTCGATAGCCTCATCTATAGTCATTTCCTCAGCAAGAGTGTCAGCATGAAGTGCCGCACCGAAAGCCATATAGCATGAAGAATTTTCAGGAAGTATAGCGTGTTCCTCGTCAAGGTTCAAAGTAGTTCTGAATGCCTTTCTCAGTGCACTGAGATATGTAAGCGGACCGCCAAGGAAAAGCACCTGACCACCGATCTTTCTGCCCTGCGCCAGACCCGAAACTGTCTGGTCAACAACAGCCTGAAAGATAGACGCAGATATGTCCTCTTTTCTTGCGCCCTGATTAAGAAGCGGCTGAATATCAGACTTTGCGAAAACACCGCATCTTGAAGCGATAGGATAAGTCTTTTCAGCCTTAAGAGCAAGGTCGTTCATCTCGTCAGGGGTAACGCCCAAAAGTCCTGCCATCTGGTCGATAAAAGCACCTGTGCCACCTGCGCAAGAGCCGTTCATACGCTGTTCAACGCCCCCTGTGAGGAAGATTATCTTAGCGTCCTCACCGCCAAGCTCAACCACAACGTCAGCCTTTGGATACTTCTTGTTTACAGCGATAAAAGCAGAAAAGACCTCCTGCACGAAAGAGATACCGCTTGCCTCAGCGATGCCAAGACCTGCCGAGCCTGTTATGGCTATCTTGAACTTGTCCTCAGGATAAAGCTCTCTGATAGTGCGAAGCTGCTCAGCCACCGTTTCCCTTACCTTTGAAAAATGTCTTTCATATTTGTTATAAATAAACTCGCCATCGTCAAGAATTACCGTCTTGACCGTGGTCGAACCTACGTCTATGCCTAAATCATAAATCTTGCCCATAGTAAAAACCTCACTGATTCTCGTTTGTACACTCTTAGCTATTATATCACACTTTTTCGCAAATTACAAGCTTTTTATATTAACAAATATGTATGCGTTCAGCTCAAAAGCCATTCAAAAACCAAAACGGGCGAACGTCCGTCACCCCCACTCTGTAGTAAAACATTGCAGAGGAGAACAGTGTTCGCCCGTGTGATATTCATTTTGTGTCTATGCTTATTCCTGCTCTAAAAGGCAATCAGTAAGATTAAGGTCATAGAGATTGTTGTAGGTAGGCTGCTGAACAGGCTCGCCTGCAAGTCTGTAGAACTGCTCTGAGCCGTACTTCTTGATGAAGTTTGTGGTGTGGCAATTTACTTTCAGCTCCTCGATAAACTTCTTCATAACATTGCTGTCAGCGCCATAAGCATTCTCAAGGAAGTCAAAAGCGTATTTCAGACCATTCATAGACTGCTGTGTAACGTTGTTTGCGCCATGGAGCAGATTGTTGAAAGAGTTCTGCAAAATAACAGTACAGCGGTTTTTGTTATCTCTTCCCTCGTTCGTACACTTATCAAGATAAGCTTCCAGATTGTGGAGTATCCAGTGCTGGATCTTCTTGTTAGACGGCGAGATGTTTCTTGCTCTTACCGCCTTGTCAAGGCTCTTGTTGCAGTCCATGATGTGTTCACTGATTATCTGACGGCATGAAAGACCATTGTTTATCTTCACAAGGATATCTTCCATTCTTGGGTGGATAAGTCTTATCATCTTCTCCATTTGGATACAGCTTCTCATTGTGTATGTGATGCCGTCCATAAGCAGATTCATAAGAGCCACAGCTTCCTCAGTGCCTGCCGCTCTTGCATCAGCAATATTCTGAGCAGTTATGCCGCCCTCGAGGATAGCGTCAACGTCATATTTCTCACGATAGTAGTTGAATCTATCATAATATTCCGCAAAGCCCTTTGAGAACTCTGGGTTCTGTACATACTGAGCAGCCAGAGCGTGGTCAACAAGGATACCGCTCTCCTCATAAAGCTGCATCATTTCAGAAAGGTCCTCCCAGCCACGGGCAGTAACAAAGCGGTAGTTGTTCTTATCGCTTGCGTCTACCATATAATAGTGGTCAGGGTGAAGCTCAAGATATGATATGATAGCAGGGTGAACGCCTGCATAGTAAGCATATTCCTTCCAAACGCCAAAATCAGGCTGACACTCGACTCTCTTAACACGGTCGAGAGTAACGATATCGAACTCAGAAACAGACTTGTTGAACTCAGGCGGGTTACCTGCTGTAACAACTACCCAACCTGCCGGAACCTGATGAAGTCCGAAAACCTTATACTGCAAAAACTGGAGCATTGCAGGAGCAAGGGACTCGGAAACGCAGTTGATCTCATCGAGGAAGAGAATACCCTCTTTGATGCCAGTGGCTTCGATAGTGTCATAAAGAGTAGCCACGATCTCACTCATAGTGTACTCGGATATCTGCACGTCAGCACCGGTGTAGTTTCTATGTACAATAACAGGAAGACCGAGGGCAGACTCTCTTGTGTGGTGGGACATCGAGTAGGTAACAAGGTTTACGCCAGTTTCCTGAGCTATCTGCTCCATGATAGCGGTCTTACCGATACCAGGTGCGCCAAGCAGGAACACAGGTCTCTGATGTTCTATGCTGATTCGGTAATCGCCAAATTCGTCTTTAATGAGATAGGCTTGTATCGCATTAAGTATCTGTTGTTTTGCGTCTTTAATATTCATAGTCATTTCTCCTCAGTGCAGTCTGAAGCTGTGAACAAAAAGCACTGCACAATTAAATAATCTTACCATTTTATTATAGACTATCTCCAAATTAAAGTCAATAGTCATCACAAGTTTTGTCAGCTTACACAAACAATTGAAAATATTTTAGTTATTCTGTATTAAAGTCATAAAATTTAACTGTTAAAATATTGATATCAGAACAGAATTTTCAACAGGCCTTTAATTTTTTTCAAACGTTTTCGTCCATACCCCAACCGACCTCATAATCTCACTGATCACTTGGTTTTGACATCTCCCAAACAATGTGCTATAATAATAAGGTATAAAATTTTTCTCTCGGAGGTCATATCTATGCTTTATGAAATAAAAAATGATAAACTCTCTATCTCAGCCGACACTTTCGGTGCTGAGCTTCACTCTATCAAACTGGACGGCAAAGAATATCTCTGGCAATGCGGTGACGCTTGGAAACGCTATGCTCCTATTCTCTTCCCGTTCATCTGTTCCCCTAAAGACCGCACCTACAAGGCAGGCGGTCAGGAATATCACATGGCTGCAAACCACGGTTTCGCTCGTGACAGCGAATTTACATACGCTGGAAGCACCAAAAATTCCGTAAGCTTTCTCCTAAAAGATAATGACGTGACACTTGCTCAATATCCATACCACTTTGAGCTTGAAGTCACCTACTCCATAAAAGGTCCAAAAGTCACCGTCACAAACACAGTAAAAAACACTGATGAAAAGGCTATGTACTTCTATCTCGGCGGTCACCCTGCTTTTATCTGCGATATTCAAGGCGGCAAATGCACAGTTGAGTACGAAAAAAACGAGCATATCGTTCAGCCTATCCCAAACGGCGAGAGGACTATCCTTGACGGTGAAAAGACTATCACTCTCACAAGAGAGCTTTTCGACTATGACGTTATCATGAAAGACCACCCTGCTTCAAAGGCTGTCACCCTGAAAAAGTCTGACGGCGGCTTTGTAAAGCTTTCATTCCCACATTCTGACTGCATTGCCGTATGGACTTCCACAGGCAACCCTGACGCTCAGTTTATCTGCCTTGAGCCTTGGACTAGCGTGCCTGTTTACGAGGACGACGCTTTTGAGGATATCGAAAACAAACCTCACGCTATCAAGCTTGCACCTGAAGCTGTTTACACCTACAGCTACACCGTGGAGGTGGGCTGATGAGAGCGGTAATACAGAGGGTCACAAGTGCAAAAGTTGAGGTTGATGGCAAGGTCACAGGCGAGATAGAAAAGGGCTTTCTGATACTTTTCGGAGTAAGTCAGGAGGACACTGAGGCTGACTGCGACAAGCTTGCAGACAAGATATCAAAGCTTCGCATTTTTGCTGACGAGAACGACAAGACAAATCTTTCTATAAACGATGTTGGCGGAGATATTCTTTGCGTTTCACAGTTTACCCTTTATGCAGATTGTCACCACGGCAACCGCCCGTCATTTATCTATGCAGGCAAGCCTGATGAAGCCAACAGACTTTATGAATACTTCTGCAAGGTCTGCGGTGAGAAAATTTCAGGCAAGGTAGAAAAGGGCGTTTTCGGTGCAGACATGAAAGTTTCACTGCTCAATGACGGTCCTTTCACTATCATTCTTGAATGCAGAAACGGAGAGATAATCCCATGAACATACAGATATTCGGCAAGTCAAAATCCTTTGACACCAAAAAGGCCGAACGTTATTTCAAAGAGCGTGGAATAAAGTTCCAATCTGTTGACCTGCCTACAAAGGGGCTTAGCAAGGGCGAGCTTAACTCAGTGCTTGCGGCTGTGGGCGATATCGACAAGCTTATCGACCCAAAGGCAAAGGGAGAGCAGGCAATGCTCATAAAATATCTTGGAAGCACCGAGGAAAAGATAGAAAAGCTTCTTGACTATCCCGAGCTTTTTGCCGCACCTATCGTAAGAAACGGCAAGAAAGCCACAGTGGGCTTCTGCCCCGAGGTGTGGAAAAGCTGGGAATAGCCATAGATGAAAATACTGTGAAAATTGCCGATATTCGTTGAAAGAGGCTTGAAAGTGTGGTATAATACCATATGGAAAAGTATTTTCAGAAAGAGATGTTTTAAATGGTAATTGATTTTCACGTTCACGCCTTTAATCCAAAGGTAGCGGAAAAGGCTGTAGAAAAGCTTCAGGCTTGCAGTGGAATAACTCCTTTCACAAGAGGCACTGCAGAGGAAACCATACAGCGTTTTGACGAATGGGGCATTGACAAGGGCGTGCTGCTGTCAGTGGCGACAAAGCCTGCTCAGCAGAGAGTTATAAACGATTGGTGCGCCCAACAGGACGGTGGAAGATTTATAAGCTTCGGTGGAATACACCCTGACGCTGAGGACTATGAGCAGGAGATAGCCCACATAAAGGAGCTTGGACTTCACGGCATAAAGCTTCACCCTGATTATCAGGGCTTTATGATAGATGATGAGCGCATGGACAAGATATATGACGCCATTGAAAGAGCCGACCTGCCTGTTATATTCCATTCCGGCTATGACTGCGTTTCCCCTGACCTTATCCACTCCACACCTGAGAGGGCGCTGAACATGATAAAAAAGCACCCTAAGCTCAAGGTCATTCTTGCACATCTTGGTGCAAACATGATGTGGGAGCAAGTGCGTGACGTTTTGGCAGGAGTTGACGGTGAAGTTTATTTTGACACCGCTTTCACAAGTATGTGTCCTGACGAGCTTATGCAGGCTATCGTTGAAAAGCATGGGGCTGACAGGATACTTTTTGCAAGCGACTGCCCTTGGGACAGTTCCTACCTTATAAAAGAAAAGATACTGCGCTTGAACATTTCCGAGGATAACAAAGATAAAATTCTCGGTGGCAACGCAGAAAGACTTCTTGACTTAAAATAAAATTGTGTAAATTCTGAAAAGAGGATATAAAAAAATGAGATCAAAACTGCTTGCGGCTGTGCTGGCTTGTTCTGCGGTTTTCGGGCTTGCGTCATGTGGGGCAATGCTTCCAGAAAGCTCCTCCGAAACGGAGACCACCACAGGTACTGCCGCCCAGAGAGTTATAGAGACCACAAAGACCGCCACAATGGGCGACGATTATGATGAGGACGATGAGGATTACGAGGGCTACACCACCACCACTTCTGTGACGGCAGGCACACTTGAAAACCCTGACGTGAGCATTGACGAAGGCTACGACCCTGACATAATCGCAACGGCAACAAAGAGGACGACCACCACCACATCTGCCGAAACAAAGGCGACTAAAAAGACCACCACCACAAAGTTCAAAAAGGACGCACTTTTCCCTTTGGGCGATGATGTGAAATACCCTGATTCTATCCCATTTCTTGTAAAGTCAGACACCTCTTATCTTAATCTCAGATACGGTCCGTCAAAGAAATATGACGTGATAGAAAAGATACCTGACGGCAAGACCATAAACGGCTACGGCGAAAGAACAGATGGTGACGGAGACATATGGGTATATGTAAAATATAATGATAAAAGCGGCTGGGTAATGAAAGAGCTTCTCAGCGGCACTGAATAAACGGAGGACAAATAATGGACAGCTTCAAGGAACAGATAGTTCGCAAGATTCCCACAAAGAACGATAAGATACAGAAAATTTTCATCATGATAGCAAGCGTGGCACTTGCCGCACTGTGCTTTATCTTCCCTTTCGGCACGCAGTTTTCTGTAATAGGCATTTTTCTTGCCGCCGCCGCACTTTATGGCGGTTATTATCTTACAACAAAACTCGATGTGGAGTATGAATACATTTTCACAAACGGAGAAATAGACGTTGACAAGATAACGGCTCAGCGTTCAAGAAAGCGCCTTATCACATTCCGTTGCGGCAGTGCGACAGATTTCGGCATTGCTGACGAGAATTTCTCTGTACCTGAGGGCGCAACACAGGTCCTTGCCTGCGCTTGTGACGATAGTCTTACAGACTACTACATAACATTCAACCACAAAAATCTCGGGCTTACAACTGTTATCTTCACACCAGATGATGATATGCTGGCACTTATAAAGCCTGCGCTTCCGAGAACACTGAGGAAATAAAAATGAAAATATTTGTCGGAACTGATCTTATTGAGATCGAACGCATAAAAAAAAGCTGTCAGAGCCGACGTTTCTGTGAAAGGGTTTACTCCGAAAAGGAGCTGACCCTTTTTTCACAGAAGAAAAACCCATACGAATCCATGGCGGCGAATTGGGCGGCGAAGGAAAGCTTCGCAAAGGCTTTAGGCACTGGGGTCGAGGGCTTCGCCTTGAACGAGGTGTCATGCTTGCGTGACGAGCTTGGCTGTCCTTATCTGGAGCTTACGGGGAATGCGCTTTTGGCGGCTGAAAATAGGGGGCTGACCTTTGCGGTGTCACTTTCCCACATCAAGGATATCGCTTCGGCAGTGGTGATAGCTTATGAAAAGGAGGATAAAAATGGATAGGATATTAACAGTGGAGCAAATGACATTTTGCGAGCATGAGGCTGAAAAATATGGCGTGAGCCTTGCTCAGCTCATGGACAATACTGCGGCACAGCTTGCGGAGGTCATTGCCAGCAACTCGTCTGCGTCCTCAAAGATAGTGCTTCTTATTGGCAAGGGAAACAATGGCGGTGACGGACTTGTGGCGGCAAATTTACTTGCGGAACAAGGCCTCAAGCCTGCGGTGGTCCTATGCTGTGGTGCGCCTGACACTGACCTCTCCTCGGCAGCGTATGCTAGGCTTGATAAGAGCGTAGAGGTGCTGAAAGCTGAAAATGCGCTGGATTTTATCGAGGGTGCAGATGTGCTTGTGGACTGCATTTTCGGAACGGGTTTTCACGGAAGTCTGCGTGAAAATATCCTGCCAGTGTTCAGAGCTTGTGAAAAATGTGAAGGCATGAAGATAGCCTGCGACCTGCCGTCGGGAGTCAATGCACGGAATGGTCAGGCTGACAAGCTGTCGTTCAAGGCTGACGTGACAGTGACCTTTCATCGTGGCAAGCTGGGTCTTTATTTACAGCCTGCGGTGGACTTTTGTGGTGAAATTCTTGTAAAAGATATCGGCATTGACGAGCGTTGCGAGAATACCCTATACCCTGTTATAACGCCTTTTGACGTGGTAAAAGCAAGGGCGGCACTGCCTTTTAGACCTGCTGACGGACACAAGGGCACGTTCGGCAAGGTGGTGAGCGTGGCAGGCTCGGAGAGCTATATAGGTGCGGCAGGGCTTTCAGCAATGGCGGCAATGCGAACAGGCGTGGGGCTTTTTGAGCTTTGCACTGCCAAAAGCGTAGTCAACTCCCTGTCGGCTGGTATGTATGAATGTACATACTCGGCAATGAAAACCGACAAGGACGGCTTTATGGTGGCTGAAAATGCGGAGACGATACTGAAAAAGTGCGAAAAGGCAAGCTGTTTGCTGATAGGCTGTGGGCTTGGTCACACGGCTCAGACAGAGAAGCTTGTGGCGGAGCTTACCCAAAATGCGGAGATACCCATAGTTTTGGACGCTGACGGAATAAATTCACTTTGTCCGAATATAGATGTACTGTTGAAGAAGAAAAGTACAGTTATCCTCACACCTCACCCTGCGGAGCTTGCAAGGCTTTGTGGCGTGACGGTGGGCGAGGTCATGTCGGACAGACTTGGATCTGCATATAGGCTGTCAGAAAAATATGGTGTGACAGTGCTTGCGAAGTCGGCTGACACCTTTGCTGTGGACGGTGGAAAAGTTTATCTTTGCACCGAAGGCACAACTGCGCTTGCAAAGGGTGGCTCAGGTGATATGCTTGCAGGCATTGTTTCCTCCTATGTGGCTCAGGGGTGCAACGCTCTCGATGCGGCGGCACTTGGGTCGTTCACACTTGGCTCGACGGCTCTACTTGCAGGATACAAAAGATCTGAGCGTGGAATCATTGCAAGAGATGTTATTGACGCTTTGCCACGATTTTTGTATGACCTTGAAAACGCCGACTAGGCTGTACTAAAAACAAAGACCTTCTTCTTATGAAGAGGGTCTTTTTTAATGGAGGGCAAAATGAAAAGAACAAAGGCATTTTTTCTCACGATTTTGGCGGTAATGGGCTTATGCTCATGCGGTGAAAGCACCGAAGTCAAACCCGTAAAGCTGGCAGAGGATTACAAGACCCCGGCTGAGTTCACCATTGACGGCACGGAATACGTCGCAAGCTTCACCCGTGGGGGCGCAGATATGTGGGAATGCGAGATAACTGCGCCAGAAACTGTCAGCGGCATGGTGATAACCTGCTCAGGAGAAAGCGCACGACTAGAATACAAGGGTTTGACCTACGAAACTGACCGAGGGAACATACCCGAAAGCTCCGCTGTCACAATGACTGCCGCTGTGCTTGACAAGCTTATTTCGCAGAAAGGCGTGACGTATCTCAAAAATGACAAGGGAGATATCACCGCCACGGGTCAGATAAAAGGACAGGATTTTTCGGCTAAAATCAAAGGCGGAAAGGTAAAAAGCTTGGAGATATCAGGGGAGGTAAGCGTAAAATTCACATAAAAAAAGGTGCAGAGAAAATCTGCACCTTTCTTATGTATGGAAATGAATTATTTACCAAAGTTTGCGCAAGCGATAACGTTACCGTCCTCGTCCTCAAATCTGAGGTCAGCAATGTAGAAATCAGCCTGGTTTGGAATGCCCCATCTCATAAGTGAAACATACTGTGGTTCAGTTGAGTTTACAAATGTAGCACCGTCCTTGATACCAGGTCTCATTGTAAGCTCATAGGAACCCCACTCAGAAGTCCACTCAGCCTCGCCGAAGTCATAGAGGTCGTTCCAACTGTTTTCGCCTTCACCTGTTGTAGGCTGTGTAACGAATGCACCCATGAAGTTACCAGGAACGAGTGATTTTGTGCCGTCGTCACCTGTGAACTCGCCAACTGCCTTTGTAACTACATCAGCCTTGATAGTGAAGATCTTCTCAAGATCAGCCTCGTGACCCTCAAAGAACTTCTCCATGTGGAACTTGATCTTAGGGATCTTGTAGTTGCCATTATCCTGATCGAGAGTCTCGACCTTGAGCATTGGAATACCTGCAAGCTCCTCAATAGAGAGATTTACATGAGACTCATCGTTCTCGTAATCCTTCTCAGCGAAAGGTTCAACGATAGAAGCAACGTCCATATCCTTCTTGAAATATACAGAAGCCTCCTCATAGTTCTTCAGAGTAGCTGGCATTTCGGAAATATCCTTTGCAGCCTCACCCTCAGACTCTGTGCCGGAAGCGGCTGTTGAATCAGCTGTTGACTCAGGAGCAGCTGTTGTTGTAGTAGCCTCTGTTGTTGTAGCAGCTGTAGTTGTTGTTGTAGTAGTTTTTGCCTCAGCCTTTGATGAAGAAGAATCATCAGAGCTGCCGCAAGAAGCGAACATAGCACTTGTAAGTGTAAGTGCAAGAGCGCAAGCTAAAAACTTTTTCATTTTAATAACCTCCGTTTAATTGTCATGCTATACACATAGCCTGACCTATATTTACTTTTGTATTATAACACAGTTGTCACATATTTTCAATATACTATTTGCACAATTTAAGCACATGATTTCATATGTTTTGCACAGAAATCGTTTACAAATTAGTGCAGGTTACACAAACGAACAAAAAAACAGAGCTTCCCGAATGACAGAAAGCTCTGTATAAATTCACTTATTCAAGTGTGTTATCTGAGAGAGATTACTTTCTCTTAGAAATAACGATAGCTGCACCAGCAAGTGCTACGCCAGCGAGTGCAAGACCAGCTGTTGCGCCTGTAGCTGCTACGTTGTCAGAAGCTGCTGCTGAAGAAGTAGCTGTTGTTGTTGTGCCAGACTTTGAAGATGTAGCTGCTGTTGAAGTAGCTGCTGCAGAAGACTTGTCGTCCTTCTTAGAATCGTCCTTCTTAGACTCTGTGCCTGAAGCTGTTGAATCAGTCTTAGAGCTTGACTCCTCAGCTACTGGCTTCTTCTGAACTTCCTTCTTGTCCTTGTTAGAACCAGCCTCGTAGAGAGCGTTACCGTCAGCACCGAGAACCTTCATACCTACAACCTCGATACCCTTAAGGTCGCCTGCCCAGTTGTTGATACCAACTGCTGCGAAATTCTCAGCATCAGCGTCTGTTGCTGCGAAAACAGAAGCGTCGCCAAGGTATTCAAGAACATATGTGCCTTCCTCATCTGTTGTGTAGCAGAGTGTGTCCTTTGGATTCTCATCGTCAACCCAAGAGCCGCCAGCCCAGTCCTTAGCGTTCCAGTCGCCTGATGTTGAGTTGAAGTTTACAGATCCGCCGCCGCCGATTGTGTTCCAATCGTTGTTGTCAACCTTGATTGTGAATGAAGCACCGTAAACAGCAGAAAGGTCAGGAATAGCTTCCTTGTTAGGCTTATCTTCGTCCTTACCATTGAAGTACACAGCGTAGAGGTCCTTGTTTTCACTCAGCTTACCGATCTGAGCTAGGTCATCTGAAACAGAGAACTCACAAGCTGCTGCTGATGCTGGGATCATTGCCATAGAAGCTACGATAGCTGCTGCTGACATACCAGCGAGAATCTTAGAAATTTTCATCATTAATCTCCTCCATATGAATATAGTTTTATGAATTGTCATTCAATTCTAGTCTTATTATAGCAGACTTTCTCCCTAAAATCAAGGGGTTTTCACTTTTTTTATTCCAAAAAGTGTTGAAATTTCTAACAATATTGTCACACTTCTTTTGTGCATTAATCACAGAAAACGTTATCATCTCTTATATTTTACAACATTTTCCGTCCTATCTGTCATTGAATCTCTGCAAGAACTGCTTTGTTCTTTCGTTCTGGGTCTGACCGAAAACTTCCTCCGGAGTACCCTCCTCCACGATATAGCCGTCGTCCATAAAGATAACATGATTTGCCACATCACGGGCGAATGCCATTTCATGGGTAACGATGACCATGGTCATTTTCTCTTTTGCAAGCTCTTTTATTACCTTTAATATCTCCCCTGTAAGCTCAGGGTCAAGTGCGGAAGTCGGCTCGTCAAAGAAAAGTATCTGCGGTTTCAAAGCCAATGCTCTTGCGATAGATACACGCTGCTGCTGACCGCCTGAAAGCTCGCAGGGATAAGACTTGCCTTTAGTCTCAAGTCCCATTTTTTTCAGAAGCTCTTCGCAGTTGGCTTTTGCCTCGGCTTTTGGCTGTTTAAGGACATGGAGAGGGGCTTCCATTATATTCTGATTTACAGAAAAGTGTGGAAAAAGGTTGAAATTTTGGAACACAAGACCTATTTTCAGGCGGATATCCCTGAGGGTCTTAGAGGGCGCATACACTGCCTTGCCATTTTCTGTATGGAACATATTCACGCCGTCAACGTTTATCTCTCCGCCGTCTGCTTTTTCAAGCTGGTTTATACAGCGCAGAAGCGTTGATTTACCGCTGCCTGACGGACCTATTATTGCGACTACCTCGCCCACCTCAACGTTAAAAGAAATATCTTTGAGCACCCTAAGGCTGTCAAAGCTTTTAGAAATATTTTTCACTTCAAGAATAGCCATATGAGTTCTCCTTATTTATAATAATCGAATTTCTTTTCGATAACGGCAAATGCCACCGTCACGATAGCGTTGAGTACGAAATAGAATGCGCCTGCGATAAAAAGTGGCGTTATTGAGCTATACAGGTTCATCTGCTGTTTTGCCTTCATCGTTATCTCAGCGAATGCGATAACGTTTGCGAGAGAGGTATCCTTTACAAGGACAATGACCTCATTCGATGTGGCAGGGATAACACGCTTTGTGACCTGGGGCAGGATTATTCTAAAAAATGTCTGCATTTTCGTCATGCCAAGCATTGAAGCCGCTTCGTACTGTCCCTTTGGGATAGCCTCGATACCGCCTCTGAATATCTCTGCGAAATACGCCGCATAGTTAAGGACAAATGCCGTAACAAGGGCTATAAACATATAGTTCTCGTTGTTTTTTATATTGGTAAGCACGTCATATACACCGCCTGTTTTGCCCTGCTTTGCAGCACTTGCGATAATAAGCGGTACTGCATAGTAGATAGCGATTATCTGAAGCATGAGCGGTGTGCCACGCATGACAAGTATATAGAGATTTGTCAGCCACGAGATAGGCTTGAAGCGGCATTTTTTCAGCATTGTCACAAGCACTCCCACAGGTATTGAAAGCACGATGGTCCATGCGAAAAGCTTCAGTGTATTAGGCAGGAACTCCAGCAGGATCTCCGTGACCTTTTTTACTTCCTCAAAAGTCATAAATATTCATTCCTTAACAAAATATTACGATAACACGTCACCGTATCAGCGTATTAATACATTATACTACATATTTTGCGACTTGTCAAACAATTTAGTGAGGAGTGAGGAATGAGGAATGAAGGTATCGCCTGCGGCGATGATTTTTTCATTGCGAACTGCGTTCGCACAATTAACTCACCAACGTTCTTATTAACTTACCTCTTAGAGTATCTCAAACCACAGCTATGCTAATTCCTCATTCCTAATTCCTCATTTGTCATTCCTCACTCCTCACTCCTCACTTTAAATCAGTTCTCTTCGTTTTTCAAGGCAAGCACAGAATCACGGACTTTCGCCATAAGTTCTTCGGGGGTTTCGCCATTAGGATAAATAGGTTCGCCGTAAACGACTTTTACTTTATATTTGCTAAGACGCTTCCAGTTGAAAAGCCTTGGGAGCTTTCTGTCTGGCGGGAATATCTCGTGTCCGCCTTTGATGTAGGCTGGTACTATAGGTACATTGGCTTCGATAGCAAGGACGGCTGCACCGCTTTTGAACTTTCCCATTTCACCAGTTTTGCTTCTTGTACCCTCCGGGTGAACTAGCACACCCCATTTCTGACCAAGCTTTTTACGCAGAGCCGCCATTGTTTCGTCTACTCTTCCGCCCCTGTCAACAGGCACCATACCGCCTATTCTTACTATAAGTCGGCTGGCTAAACTGCCGTTGAAAAGCTCTTTTTTTGCCATACAGCAGAATTTTGCAAAACGCTCATATCTGAAATTCAGGGTGAGGAAGATAAAATCAAAATTTGAAACGTGATTTGCACAGATTATATAACCGTCCTTATCAGGTAGATTTTCCTCGTTGGTGACCTTGACTTCGTAGAACGCTGTCACAAGATTTCTGTAAAAGCGGTAAATACGATAGTCTATCTTTTTCTTATCCAGTGGGTAGAGCATTGACTTCACAGTCTGCGGCTTTATGCGGTTTGGGTTTTGCACGAGGGCGATAAGCTTGCCCACGGTCATATCCTTATCCATACAGCCGTCAACACGCACACCACTGAACTCCTCTATCTCCAATGCAAGCTCGATAGCTGAGAGGGAGTCTATGGTGAACTCCTGCAAAAATTTTGTACTGAGCTTGACTTCATTCGGCTGAACGTGTGCTATTTTTGTCACGGCGTTTCTCACCATTGACGGGATATCCGACGGGTCGATACTATTTTTCGCCTGCTTTGTAAGGCTGTCAAGGTTATCCTCCATGACCATTTTCTTCAGCAGATAACGCTTTGGCTTGCCGATAGCTGTTCTTGGTATAGAATCCACAAAATGTATGCCGCTTAGCTTCATTGCCTGACCTGCGGAGGAACTTATCTCTTTTAGTTTTTCCTCGGCCTGCTCACGCTTATCCTCAGCACAGACCACAAAGGCGTGTACCTCGTCATAGCTTCCCTCTTTCGCAGGCACTCCGCAGACCACAAGCTCGTCAACGCTCTCGATGCCCCTATAGACCTGTTCGATATCGTCAGGGGCGGCTTTTTTGCCTGTGGATAGGACGATATTTTCTTTACATCTGCCGAGAATAACGATATTTTTATGCTTATCGAACCTTGCAAGGTCGCCTGACTTGAACCAGCCGTCAGGATTGAAAGCTTCATCTGTGGACTTTTTGTCGCCATAGTAGCCTATCATCATATAAGGTGACTTTATGAGAAGCTCACCGCTGCGGTCGATTTTAACTTTTATATCAGGATACGGCTTGCCGCAGGTGTCAGCATAGACGTGCTTGCCATATGTGCCGATAGTTGGTATGCTCGTTTCGGTCGCACCGTAGTTGTTCACAATATTAAAGCCTGTGCCGTAGAAGAAATCAAATGTATCCTTTGACATCGGCGAACCTGCGGAGCAGAGAAATCTAAGCTCACCGCCCAAGGCTTTGTGTATCTTTGCGAAGATCTTTTTGCCGCTGTTTATGCCGTAGATCTTACGCTGATGAAGTGCAACAGGAAACATTTTCTTGAAAAGTGCTGAAGATACTTTGCTTGCGTTGATCTGCTGCATTATCTGGGTTTTCAAAAGCTCATAGACCTTTGGTACGCCAGGGAAAACTGTCGGCTTGAAGTTTTGGAAGCCTGCGGAAAGACCTTTGGCGGAGAGGGACTCTATAAAGCACACTGTTCCGCCTGTGAGGAGTGGGGCTAAGACCTGTGCGAAAAGCCCGTAGATATGGCTGTTTGGCAGGATACCAAGGTAACGCTCGTTATCGGTTATGCCGTTGCACTGGCAGACCATTTTGCAAGAATTTATCTGAGAATCGTGGGTGTGCATGATGCCTGAGGCTGTCCTTGTCGTACCGCTTGAAAAGATTATCACTGCGATATCAGGGTCGCCTACTTCACCTTGGCGGAGTATATTTTCCCCTGAACCGTCAAGTCTGTCAAGCTGGTTTTGGATATCGAGAACAGGTATATTTTTCACGCTTGTAAGCTTCTTTGCCGCCTTTTGAGAAGTGACAACGCACACAGGCTGTGACTTTTTCACCAGTGCGACAAGCTCTGCCACAGGAAGCGAATAATCCAAAAGGACGGCTGTGGCGTTTAGCTTTGCACAGGCGAGAAATGCGATATTCCACTCAGGTCTGCCCTCAGAGGCGATACAGACCCTATCCCCTGCCACGACGCCCATGGCTTTAAGGCGGCTGCAAAAAATATCAGCCTGCTGCAAAGTTTGTCCGAATGTATATTCCTTTGTTTCACCCTCGTCATTCATCATCACGAGAGCGGTCTTGCTATAGCGGTTTATTGCCGTTTTTCTAAATTCGTTATAAATGTTCATGGCAGTTTCCTTTCCGCACCTCAGACTTTCTGAGAGTTGCCCTTCATTGTATGTTCAAGTGCCTCGACAGCTTTTTCGGAGCTGTCAAGGAGGTTTTTGAGATTTTCCTCACCCAATGCGTCAACGAACACGCTGAAATATTTTTCAAGACGCTGCTGCTTTTCTTCAATGGATTTTTCACCTTTTGGGAGGAGTTTCACCTGAACACGGCGTTTATCCTCAGGGTCACGCACAAGGCTAACAAAGCCTTTTTTCTCCATTGCACTGAGCACTGACGTTGCTCGCTGACGTGATATCATAAGGTCACGGCTTATGTCTGAGGGGTAGACTATGCCCTCGGCTGTGCTAAGATAGACTATCACTTTGCTTTCGCCCTGAAAAAGCTCTGCAAGGTCGTCCATATATCCTGTTTCAAAAAATCGTCTGAAAACTTCTCCAAAACGCTGGGCTGTTTTATCGTTCATTGTTATTCCTCCAAATGTCAAGGCAGTTGATTGTCAACACTGTTGATTATACACCCTGTTGATGAATTTGTCAAGTGCATGGCTTGTTATGGTACAAATGCCCTTGACAAAATGTCTATATCATACTATAATAATATGGTATAAATCTTTCGGCAAACGCCGAAACACCGAAAGGAGGATATGCTTTTCAAAGGTCGAAAGGCATGATCTGGATATGATAAAGGACGTACAGGAAAAAATTCTTCAGTTAAAGAAAGAAAACGATATTTGTATACTTGCGCACAGCTATCAGGCTAAGGAGATAGTAGAGGTAGCAGATATTACAGGTGATTCATACAAGCTAAGCGTTGAGGCGCAGAAGGTCTCAAACAAAAACATACTTATGTGCGGAGTGCATTTTATGGCTGAGGCGGCAAAAATGCTCAACCCTGACAAGAACGTTTATCTTGCAAATCCATCGGCAGGCTGTCCAATGGCAGAGCAAATGGAACCTGAGATGATAGAAATGATAAAGGCGCAGGAGCCTGACAGAAAGGTAGTATGCTACATAAACACCACAGCCGCACTCAAGAGGGTTTGCGACGTTTGCGTTACTTCCTCGTCTGCGGTGAAGATAGTAAAGAACATGGACGCTGACAAGATACTGTTCATTCCTGACTGCAATCTTGGTGCATTCGTAAAAAAAGCCTGTCCTGAAAAGGATATAATGCTTTTGCAGGGCGGATGTCCTGTTCATGCGTCGGTAACAAAGGCTGACATGATAGCGGCTAAGACGGCTCACCCTGATGCACTGGTGCTTTGTCACCCTGAGTGTATCCCTGCTGTAAGCGAAATGGCTGATTATGTTGGTTCGACTTCCGGCATAATGAATTTTGCGGCTGAGTCTGACGCAAAGGAGTTCATCATAGGCACTGAGATTTCCATTGCTGAGCATTTGCAGTACAGATTCCCTGAGAAGGAGTTTTACATACTCTCAAAGAAGATACTTTGTCCTAACATGAAGCTCACCACTCTTATGGACGTTTACAAGACTTGCGAGGGCATCGGCAACGGCGGCGGTTTTAAGATAAAGATGACTGACGAGGAGATAACCTCTGCAAGAAAATGTATCGACGAAATGATACGTCTTGGGGGCTGATATAATGGATAATTACACCATAAAGATCGCAAAGGGGCTTGCAAACAACGCAGACGCCAGGCTCATAAGACAACAAGTATTCGTTGAGGAGCAGGGCTTTGTGAACGAATTTGACGATATCGACCATGAGGCTTATCATGCTGTTATCTACACAGGAGGATATCCCATTGCAACAGGCAGACTGTTTGACGAAAATGGTGAAGCGCACATTGGACGTATCTGCGTTAGAAAGGCATATCGTGGCAGAGATCTTGGCAGAATGATAGTGGAAGCCCTTGAAAAGCAGGCTGAAAAAGTGGGCTACAAGGAAGTCGGCTTATCGGCTCAAACGAGAGTACAGCAATTTTACGAGAAGCTTGGCTACAGGGCATATGGTGATGTTTACAAGGACGAATACTGTCCGCACATTGCAATGAAAAAGACCCTTTCAGGGGAATAGATATGAAAAAGGATGACTTGGGGTCGTCCTTTTTTTGGTATTTGATAAACACAAAAAGTTTGTGGAAGGAACGGGCGACCAAAGGTCGCCCCTACAGGAATGGTGCGACAAATAAGAAAGCGGAACACGGATATGTTTTTTTTGTAGGGGCGAACAGCGTTCGCCCGTTTACCGCAAGATTGCCCACCGCTCGCAAGATATCAATTCGCCCCACAAAAATTGCACATAATTTGCACACAAAAAAAGGACGGAATCGCTTCCGTCCTTGATTTTTTTAGCTATTTACTGTTTCCATGATAGCGTCAACTATTTCAGGGAAATACCAGCCGCCCTCGGATCTGTTGAGAAGTCCGAAGTTCTCACCGTTTCCTATTCTTGTGCCGTTATCCCACCAACAGCATGGTACGCCATACTGCTTTGCGGTGCTGAGATAATCCTTTACACACTGAACTCTTGCTTCTGTATTAGCCTTATTTACAGAGCCGAACTCACCGATTATTACAGGTATTCCCTTGCTGAGGAACACTTCATTGATATCGGTAAAGAGTGTTGTGATAGAAGAATCAATGCTTGTATACTGGTCTGTGCCCGCGGTATCAAGTGCGAATGAATATGGAAGATAAGCGTGGATAGAAACTATTATCTTATCGTCGCCCTGCGGAACTTCCAAAGCCTCCATATTCTGCTTTGTTGATGATGCGGCATATGGCGTCACCATTATACATCTGTTAGGGTTGTTTCCGCCAGAAGCACGGACTGTTTCGACGAACGCCTTTGCATACTGATTTACGACCTCTCTTGACTCAGCGTCGCCTATCCACTCGTTGCCCTCGCCTCTAAGTCTAGGCTCGTTCACGCCCTCGAAAATGAGGTGTTCGTCATAGCCCTGAAATCTGTCGCATATCTGCTTCCAGAGGGCTTTGAGCTGCTCTATATCCTTATCGGCACGGTCTTTCTTAGGCATATACCACTCCTCGTGGTGGGTGTTGAGGATAACGAACATTCCGTTGTCGATACCGTAATCGACAATTTCCTGAACTCTGTTCATCCATGCTTCGTCAACTGTATAGTTCTCGTCCATGTGAGTACCCCATGAAACAGGAAGTCTGAACACGTTGAAGCCTGCGTCCTTGACCTGGTCTATCATCAATTTTGTGGTTTCCACATTTCCCCATGAGGTTTCAGCGTCAACGCCTGAGCCGCCTGTGGAATCCATGGTATTGCCAAGACTCCAGCCCACTTTCATCTGAGCCACAAGGTCTTTTGCAGTGGTCACTGTCATAGGGTCATTGGTATGCTTCTGAGTATTTTCTGTAGCTGAGGAATCTTTCTCAGCCTTTGAGGAGTTGTCCGAACTGCCACAGGCTGTCATCATTGATACGCCCATTGCAAGGGAAAGCACTGCTGCAAGTAGTCTTTTGATTTTCATATTTTGGTTTTCCTTTCTCACCATATAAAATAACAATATTTATATTTTAGCTCATTAATGTGGATTTGTCAATAGATTTTGCGTTTCAACTTACACAAAAAGTACAAACAATGTCTACAAATAACACAGACGCTTTTTGAAGGAGCGACCTTGGGTTGCCTGATAACCACTAGCTTTGTCAAGAAGCTACGGGTGAACATTATTCGTCCCTACCTCATGTGATAGGATACCGCAAAAAAACAAGCAAAGCTTATTTGCACTGCCTGTTATCTTTTTATTTATCCCTCCGCAGGCTTTGGCGGCACTATGACCTCCAATTTGCCCTCTCTAAGCGAGGTGATATAATCTTCTATGGAATTGATAGGCTCGTCAGTTGCAACACCGCTGATACGGCTGTCCTCTACCCACAGGTGGTGATTATCCGTACCGCCCGTCTGTGCAAAGCCGAACTGTTCGGCATACCATTTTGCACGCTGATTATAGACCTCTTTGCCGTTGCCACTGTTATAGACCTCAACGCCGTCTATCCATTTCGGCAGCAGCTTTATTTCATGGATATACCAATCCGCCTCACGAAAAGGGTGGGCATGGACTAACACTCCCCCTGCTTTATGCACTCTGTCGGCAAACTGATAAAAGCTTATATCACTGATGTTATCATTGGCAAGAAGAAAGTCCTTGTCGATACCATAGGTCAAAAGGTCTGCGCCAAAGTAGGAATACTCCAAACCGAAAAACACTTTCAGACCTATCTTGTCACCCTCTTCTTTGGCATTCTCATAACCCTTGCAGAACTTGTTCACTCTGTCCTCCCAACTGTCAAAGTTGGTAACAGCACAGTTGCCGTTGAAAAAGTGATCGGTGACGATGATCCCGTCATAGCCAAGGGCTTTATAACGCCTTGCCTGCTCTGCTCCGCTTGCAGAGGCACAGCCGCTTCCCTCGGCGGTATGCAGGTGTGTTTCATACCTGAACATCAGAAGTCCACGCCTCTGTTGATGACTTCCATGCACATTCTGCCGTTATGATAAGGGCACTTCCATGGGCCGACTATCTCTTTCCAGTCATGCGGCTTATGGTCATAGGAAACCTCGGCATACCATTCTGAGCCTTCTCTCTTGTCGATTATCTCAGCCTTGATATACTCCCACACACTTCTTGCACTTTCAAGGAACTTCTTTTCTCCGCTGTGCTGATAAGCGTTGATGAAGCCAACAACAGACTCGGCTTCTACCCACCATACACGCTTCTTATCTATCTTATCGTTCTCACGCTCGTTGTTCAGTGCGCCGTTATCAAGAGCGATGTTCTGGATATTATGAGAGATCTTAAGATCCATTTCAGCAAACTGCTTTTTAAGCTCCTCGTCCCCAAGAGTATCACAGGCAAGATCCATGAGCCATGTTGCCTCGATATCGTGACCAAATGAATGGATATCTCCCACAAGGTCGAACTTTGTGTCAAAGAAAACTTTCAGTGCGTTTGTTTCAGGAGTATAAACAATATCTCTCATCTGACCAAGCTGGAATTTAAGCCTTTTAGCAACTTCCTCGTTGTGGTCTGCCTTATAAAGCTCGGTATAAGCCTCGATAAGGTGGAGGATAGCGTTCATTGTCTTATCAGCATGCAAGCCATTCTCAGAAAGAGCGTCATTTGATACCAAGTTCCACTGTCTGTCGAAAGCCTCTCTATAGCCGTACTCGTCGAGAGTGTTGTTCTCGATGTCGTGGAAAAGCTTATAGGCAAGCTCAAGAGCCTCTTTGTCACCGCTTGCGTTATAGTAGCATGACAGTGCATAGATAGCAAATGCGATATTGTATGTATGCTTCATAGTGTCGGCAGGCTCGCCCTTATAGTTCATCATCCAATAAACTCCGCCGTACTCATAGTCGATACAGTGGTTTTTGATAAACTCGTAAGCGTGGCGTGCGTTGTCAAGAAGTGTCTTATCGCCCAGAGTGATATACGCTTTTGAATAGAACCAAAGTATTCTTGCGTGGAGGATAACGCCCTTATCAGCCTGCTTATCCAGCTTGAGGTCATAGCTCATAAAACCGTAAAATCCACCGTTCTCATCATCTCTCAGCTTGTTCCAGAAGGGAATGATATGTCCTGTAAGTTCCTTTTTGACTTCTTCAATTATCATCGTAAAAACTCCTTTTAAAATATATTGTCTACGATTTTTCTATTTCAATATTTCTTTAATATTTCTATTTCAATATTTTCCTTGCCTCAACATAAAATCTCTTATCCTCGGCATAACCCATGGAGAACGTTTTTCTTGGCAGTGCGCCGTCAACTATAACTGTAGGGAAAAGCTCTTCCTTACCCATGTCAGGGAGCATAAAGCCTATGGAATTTTCTTTTGCGGAAAGCTCTCTTATGACCTCTGCACCGTGGATATAGTCCACCTTGCCGCCTTTTTCCTTGATATAGCTGTCAAGGAAATTCTGCAATGAGCCGACAGTGAGCTTTGAAGTTGGCTTATGTATATAGAGAGTCTTTTCCGTGCCATTGTCGCAGACAACTATTGCCTGCTCTGACCTTTCCTCAGAAAGCTCAAGAGCCGCTGTCATTTCGCTCATAAGAGCCTTTGTGTCAACGTCTGTAACTATCCTATGGATAGCTTCAAATTCAAGTGCAGGTGAATGAAGATTCACTATCTCCACAAGGGCATATCTGCAAAGAGCATTGCTCATGTCCTTATCAGGGTTCTCTCTCTTCTGCTCCTCGTAAAATTCCTTTGCAGTAGCGAGAGAATGGTTGCCGTCACCCATTGCGTAGACAAGAGGTGAAGTTTCCTTAAGACCATACTTTGTATTGAAAGCGTCGATATCACCAAGTTTTTCAAGTGCGGCTATTATCTTTTCCTGCATAGGCTTTTCAATAAGATAGCCTGCGATATGACCACCCTTTTTCATAAGGTCAAAGTCATAGAGCTTTTTCATTTCTCCCTTGTGAGCTTCAAGCGGCTCAACAACGCTTTTTTCTGTATCGTCAACGAGTATCATGATATGCGGCAGCTCAACAGGTGCGCCACGTCTTACCTTTATTCTAGGCGGTATTCTCTCCACAACTGTGGCTTCTGTTGCTCTTACGGCAGACTTCGAGCCTTTGCGGTAGTCATACTCTTCAAGGTCGATAGCGCCAACAATGCCCGCTCTGACCTTTCCATCAGACTGTGTTCTTTCAACGTATATCATAGCGTCCTTATACTCTTCAAAAACGCCCTCGCTGATATAGCTGTCCATATTCTTATGTATGTCGGCTATTCTTTCATCAACGTTATCGTCCTCCAGATAGACCTCAGGCAGGATAAGGTTAAGTGCGCTTTTTGCACCCTCTGTTATCTTTTCCACGTCAGCCCAATACTCAGGCTCAGAGGTATACTGGTCGCAGGCAACTACTGCCCATTTTGACATATCGGCGTTCTTAGGCAGAAGTATATCTGCGCTTTTAAATGCTGTTGACATTTCACTACACTCCTATTATTCTTATATCCAAAACAGGACGGCTGTTTTCACCGTCCTGCATATTGTTTTTATTTCTCAGAGCTGTCAGAGCTATTCTCTGCCTGCTCGGCTTCGTCAGCCTGTACACCGTTTCCAGCACCACAGCAGTTCTTATACTTCTTGCCGCTTCCGCATGGGCAAAGATCGTTCCTGCCCGGCTTCTTAGCCTTTCTTACGGTCATGTTATGATGCTCGCCCGGCTTGAGAACGTCCTCTCTCTTTGGAGCGGCGCTGTTCTTCCTTACCTGAATGGTGAACAACATTCTTACAGTGTCCTCACGGATAGAAGCTACCATATCGTCGAACATATCCATACCTTCCATACGATACTCGACTACTGGGTTCTTCTGACCGTATGAACGCAGACCGATACCCTTTTTCAGCTCGTCCATATCGTCGATATGTGCCATCCACTTTGTATCGACAACTTTAAGCAAAACAACTCTTTCTATCTCATGGAGAAGTTCCTGACCAAGGTCTTCCTCACGCTTTGCGTATATCTTCAAAGCTCTGTCTTCAAGGAGGTCGATTATATCCTTCTTTGTTATCTCGTCAAGCTCCTGTGGGGTATAGTTGAAGTCGTCCTCAACTGTGATTATGCCCATAAGTCTGTCCTTAAGACCCTGCAGGTTCCAGTTATCCTGAACGTCCTCGTCAGTGATATACATATTTACAGAATCCTCAACAAACTCCTTTATCATGCCGAGGATATTTTCATGGAGATCTTCTCCGTCAAGCACCTGCTGTCTTTGCTTATAGATTATCTCACGCTGTGTGTTCATAACGTCGTCGTAGTTAAGGACGTTCTTTCTGATGTTGAAGTTTCTGCCCTCTATCTTCTTCTGTGAAGATTCGATAACACCTGTGAGCATTTTTGACTGGATAGGAGTATTCTCGTCCACCTTGAGAGTGTCCATCATGGCTGTTATTCTCTCGCCGCCGAAAATTCTCATAAGGTCGTCTTCAAGTGAGAGGAAGAATGTGCTTTCGCCCGGGTCGCCCTGACGGCCTGAACGTCCTCTGA
>OHMF01000286.1_pt1 | contig 26656 bp, 19 predicted proteins | sample 1569181 | NCBI WGS metagenome assembly OHMF01 (sample SAMEA3879559, study PRJEB24766) | human gut metagenome | biome: human-associated habitat; feature: feces | place: USA | collected 1985/1987
CGGTGATGAGGATCTGCCCGAAGGTCTCGTCGGAGACCAGGCGGATGAGCTGCTCGACCCGTCCGGCGTCGAGTTTGTCGAACAGATCGTCGAGCAGCAGCAGCGGCTTCTCGCCCTTTTCCCGCGCCACGATGGCATACTGCGCCAGCTTGAGGGCCACGAGGAACGATTTCTGCTGCCCCTGCGAACCGTATTTGCGCAGGGGATAGCCGCCGATGCGGAGTACCAGATCGTCGCGGTGGATGCCCGCAGTGGTGAATCCGTTGACGAAATCCTTTTCCCGGGACTTGAGCAGCAACTCTTCGAAGGGGGTGTCGTTCAGCTCCGAGCGGTATTCGAGCGTCACCTGTTCGCGGTCGCTGGAGAGGTGGCGGTAGTATCGGGCGACTTCGGGTTCGAGCAGAGCTGCGATTTCGCTGCGTTTGCGGTGGATGATGCCTCCCTGTTCGACCAGCTGACGGTCGTATATGCAGAGCATCTGTTCGTCCCGCGAGATTTTGAGCAGGCGGTTGCGTTCGCCCAATACGGCGTTGTAGCGTACCAGAGCCTGCAGATAAGCACGGTCCAACTGGGAGATAAAACCGTTCAGGTAACGGCGGCGTTCGTCGGCGGCGTCGCTGATGAGCATCGTGTCGGCCGGGGAGACGATCACCACCGGGATCAATCCCACGTGGTCCGAGAGTCGTTCGTACTCCTTGCCGTTGCGCTTGAGGGTTTTGCCTCCTTTGCGGGCGAAGGCGCACACGACGCTCTCGCTGCGGCCTCCGTCGGTGAGGTACTGGCCGTCGAGCAGAAAGAAATCGCTGCCGTGGCGCATGCTCTGCCCGTCGGTCATCGCCAGCGACGACTTGCACATCGAAAGGAAATAGACCGCGTCGATCACGTTGGTTTTGCCCGCTCCGTTGTCGCCCACGAAGCAGTTGATGCCGGGCCGGAATTCGAGATTCTCTTCCCGGATGTTCTTGAAATTGATGAGCGACAGTTTTTTCAGGTACATGAGTGCGTTTTTTCGTCGATGCCGGTATGAGCGGGGACGATTTCGTGTTTATGCGTGCGGTGTTCGTACATTTGGGTTTCGGTCCGGACAATACCTCATATGCGAGGCGAGTCGTGCAGGGTCTTTCTGCGGAGTTGGTACGCTATGTTCCCGACCGTGCATTGCTCCGAAGCGTGAATTTCTCCGTGATCGGATTCTCCTTGCGTCAGTTTGGCATGGCCGCCTTCGTCGTCCGGGGCCGCAGCCATTTGCAAAGGTAGCGATTTTTTTGTTTTTGCCGATCGATATTTCCGGATTCCGCGAAGGAGGGGGACATGCGGGGGCGGTCTTTCTTTCGGGCGATCCGACGAAAAAGGCCGATCTGTACGATCGGCCTTTTCGATTGAAACGGAGGCTGGGGATTACTCCTCTGCGGTTACCGTAAATTTGATTGTCGCTTTGACGTCGCGGTGAATCTTGGCGACGGCCTCGTATTCGCCGAGGGTCTTGATGTTCTCCACGGCAATGGTCTTGCGGTCGATTTCGATTCCTTTGGCAGCCAAAGCCTCGGCGAGGTCGGCAGCGGTGATCGCACCGAAGATGCGTCCCTCCTCTGCCTTGGCAGCGATTACCAGCGGCAGGTTGGCGATCTTCTCGGCCAGAGCCTGTGCGTCGGCCAGGATCTTGGCATCCTTGTGGGCACGCTGCTTGAGGTTCTCTGCGAGGATCTTCTTCGCAGCTGCGGTAGCTGCCTTCGCGTAACCCTGGGGGATCAGGTAGTTGTTTGCGTAACCGGGTTTTACGTTCACGATGTCGTTGGCGTAACCCAGATTCTCGATATCCTTGATAAGAATTACTTCCATGTTCTCTCCTCCTCTTTATTATTTCATACAATCGGTTACGAAGGGCAGGATCGCGAGGTGGCGGGCACGTTTCACGGCCTGCGCTACCTTCTTCTGGAACTTCTGCGAAGTACCCGTCAGGCGGCGGGGCAGAATCTTGCCCTGCTCGTTGAGGAACTTCTTGAGGAACTCGCCGTCCTTATAATCTACGTACTTGATGCCGAGCTTCTTGAAACGGCAGTACTTTTTCTTCTTGACGTCTACCGATACGGGATTCAGGTAACGGATTTCCGACTGTGCTTTGTTGTCCTGTGCCATGGTTTACTCCTCCTGCTTGTTAGAAAGTTTCGCACGACGTTTCTCCGAGTACTCTACGGCGAATTTGTCCTGCTTGAAAGTTAAGAAACGGATGATCCGCTCGTCGCGGCGGTACTGCGTTTCGAGGGTGTTGACGATCGAGCCTTCACCGGTGAACTCAATCAGGAAGTAGAATCCGGTGGTCTTCTTCTGAATCGGGTAGGCGAGCTTCTTCAAGCCCCAGGCCTCGCTGTTCACAATCTGACCGCCGTTTTCGGTAATTACACCCTGGAATTTGTCAGCGACCTCCTTGACCTGTGCATCGGAAAGGACCGGCGTGACAATGAAAACGGTTTCGTAATTGTTCATAATCGTTTGTTAATTAGATTAATATGCATTTAGCGGATGCAAAGGTATAAAAAATAATGTAAAAATCGTCTTGCGAGGCCTCTTTTTTATTTATTGCCGGCAGGATTTATTTATATATATTGGTATATTTTCGGTGCCGCTGCCGCCTGGCTGTTTGCCGACTGGGACTGTCGGGGCCGGGGCGTTCGGTCGGAAGGAGGGCGGAGCGTGCCGTTTGTCTGGTGTGTCCGGTGTGAGCCGAGTTTTGCGAGGACTCCGGGAAAAATTTTTCTTCCGGAAGGGGACAAAACAACGGGATTCCTTCGACAGGAATCCCGTGAAATAGATGTGTATGAGGTCGGAGTTACTTCCGAATGGAATCGATGACCTGACAGATGCGGTCGAAGACTTCATCCATGGTGCCCAAACCGTTGATGTCGGCGAATTTTCCCTGTTTGGCGTAAAAGTCCGCGACGACGGCCGTCTGTTCGTGATATACTTTGATACGGTCGCGGATCACCTCCTCCGAAGCGTCGTCCGCTCGCCCGGACTCTTTGCCCCGGAGCAGGATGCGTTTTACCAGCTCCTCTTCGGGAACGTCCATGTAGATCATGACATCGACCTTCAACCCCTGTTCGGACAGCATCCGGTCGAACTCCTCGGCCTGGTGCGTCGTGCGGGGAAAGCCGTCGAAAATGTTGCCTTTCGCGTGTTTGTGCGCCGCGATGTAGTCGGCGATCATGTCGATCACCACCTGGTCGGGGGCGAGTCTGCCCGTGGTAATATAGGACTCCATCTCTTTGCCGAGTTTCGTCCCCCGGGCGATTTCTTCCCGAATTACGTTGCCGGTCGATACGTGATCGATTCCGTATTTCTCTTTGAGCCGCGCCGCCTGCGTTCCCTTGCCGCATCCCGGGGCCCCGAATAAAACAATGTTCAGCATCGGTTAAGAATTTTTTAACGCTAACAAATATAATCTTTTTTTGTCAAAACGACAAAGTTTCGGTATTTTTGTAAGATATAGCGCAGATTTTTCGAATTTCGCTGCGACGATAACCCGCACGGGAAGAGAATCCGTATGCGGGAGGTACATACGATTGTAAACAATATTCCTATGGCTGATAAAAAACCTACCGAGATCGCCTCGCTCGGCGAATTCGGGCTGATCGACCACTTGACGGATTCTTTTTCCGTGCGCAATGCCTCGACGCTTCGGGGGGTAGGCGACGATGCCGCCGTGATTGCGGCGGGGGCGGACGAGGTGACGCTCTGCACCACCGATCTGCTGCTCGAAGGGGTCGATTTCGATCTGACCTATTTCCCTCTTAAGCACTTGGGGTACAAGGCTGTTGTCGTGGCTGTCAGTGACTTGCTGGCGATGAACGGGCGTCCCGAGCAGTTGCTTGTGTCGCTCGGGGTGTCGTCCAAGATTTCGGTGGAGGCGTTGGATGACCTGTATGCGGGGATTCGATTCGCTTGCGAGGAGATGGAGGTCGATCTGGTCGGCGGCGATACGAAGGCTTCGGTGACCGGGCTGGCTATTCACGTGACGGCGCTCGGACGGGCTCGCAAGGAGGAGGTGGTTTATCGCGGCGGCGCCAAGCTTCACGACCTGATCTGTATTACGGGTAACCTGGGGGCAGCCTACATGGGACTGCAACTGCTCGAACGCGAGAAGCGGGTGTTGCGGGGGGTGAAAGATCCCGAACCCGAGTTCAAAGGAAACGAATATCTGTTGCAACGCTACCTCAAGCCTGTCGCCCGCAAGGATATCGTCGAGCTGTTGGCCGAGGAGAAGATCGTCCCTACGTCGATGATCGACCTTTCGGACGGTTTGGCGAGCGACCTGCTTCAAATTTGTAAAGCCTCGAAATGCGGAGCCCGCATTTACCTCGACCGGATCCCTATCGCCCGTCAGACGACGGCTTTCGCCGAGGAGATTCATACCGATCCCGTCGTGGCGGCGCTCAACGGCGGCGAGGATTACGAGTTGTTGTTCACCGTGCCGCTGGCCCTGCAAGAGCGGGTGATGCGCATGGGCGGGGTCGATGTGATCGGACATATTACGGCGGAAAATACGGGTGCCTACCTCGTAACGCCCGATGGCGGCGAGATCCGGCTCAAAGCCCAGGGATTTCGGGATAAGGAGTAGGGTTATTTTCGCAGGCCCAGATGCGATAACAGGGATCGGAAACCCGTTTTGATGCGACGGGGCAGGTTGAACCCTTGTCGCAGCATAACGGCTCCGCAGAGAATCTGGGGATTCCCTGGCGCAGTTCGGCATAGCGGACCAGTACGACCGAGAGGGCCGGAGGCGGAAGGTTGTCCAGATGTTTGAAAACCTCTACACAGTCGTTGCGTGTCAGGTGGCGGCAAAACCGGATGCGGTTGATGTCGATCAGTGCGAATCGGTATTTTTCGCCGGATTTGTAAAAGAATACGTTGCCCGGGTTCATGTCGAGGTTGAACACTCCCTTTTCGTGCATTTCGACGATGAAAGCCGCGAAATCCTCCAGAATTTTGCGGGATTCTTCATCTCCTTCCTGCAGGGTACTCAGCAACGGGTGGGCGATGAATTCCGAAAGAAAATACCCCGTGTGGAACAGACCGTGACGTGAGATTTCCAGGTAAGCGACCGGGGCGGCGGTTTCGAATCCCAACTGTTGTAACCGCAAGGCGTATTCGTAGGCTCGACGGGCTTTGCTTTTGCGGAAAAGAGTGTAGGCGAATTGGTTGAGGCGGGTCGGGCGTTTATACTGTTTCAGAACGAAAATCCGACCTCCTGTCAGCTCGATTTTGCGGACCGTATTACGCCGGTCGCAGTAAGTTTCCAGGATGCGATAGTCGCCCGCAGGGATTTTTCGGATCTCTTGCTGCAAGTATGCGTATGTCGGCGACAGGACGATTTTCGGATTTTGAAACATACGTCAAAGTTCGGGGTAAAGCATCGCCGGAGCAAGGCCCAAAATGCAGTAAAGCTATTCAAAAAGTAGGATTTCCGTAAAGCGATACAAATAACGAAGAGCCGTCAAATTTTGACGGCTCTTAAATTTAAGCATTGGATAACAGTCCCTTACAAGGCGTTTACATGCATCTGCAACGAACTTTTCAGGTTGCCGGCTTTGTTCTTGTGCACGATATTGTGCTTGGCCAGCTTGTCCAGCATCGAAGTAACCTTCGGGAGAAGTGCCTCGGCTGCACTCTTGTCCGTCGTGTTGCGGAGTGCTTTCACGGCGTTTCGTGCCGTCTTGTGGAAAAGACGGTTGTGTGCGCGCTTGGCTACAGTCTGACGAATTCTCTTCTCGGATGACTTATGGTTTGCCATAATCGTTAATTTTTATTTTTAATTTTTTTCGTTCTTTAGTTTTACGGCGACATATGTTGAAATGACGCCTTGTTCGTGACGGCCTTGGCCGCCTGCGGAATAGGCCGAAACCCGCTTCCTTCGTTGTGGTTTCCCCGTCAGCGCCCTGAAAACATAACATACGGCCTTACCGGCCGTCGTTATGCGCTTAAAACGCTGTCGTGTAGCCCATAGCAGAGTCGAACTGCTCTTTCAAGAATGAAAATCTTGCGTCCTAACCGATAGACGAATGGGCCTCCTGTGCTATCCGTTTTCCCTCGATCGGGAAACCTTTAGCGGTGCAAAGGTAAACAAAAAAGTTTTCTATGCAAAAAAAATGTGGGAATATCTGCTTTTTTTCGATATGCGATATGAAAAAAACAGGAATATGCCGGCCGTCTATGAATTATTATATAATAAGGTAAGATAATATACGACTATACGACACCATTATCCGACGATCGCAGTATCTAATCCGAAGGTGTTTACTTGCGACCTGTTTCCACGTTTATAATCCCTTTCCCTCGTAAGGGGCTTGGGGGCCTGCGCTTCCAAAGAGGGATAATCACGCAAGGTAAGATTGATGTTGAGAACTTTTTTAGGCCGAAAGGAGCGTACTTTGACATTGTAAGAATGGAATAACGGGAGATTTTAAGCCGGTTTTTTGCCGAAGAGTGAAAAAATATTTGCATTTCATTTTTTTGTAAGGCAAAAGTTCGTATATTTGCACTCCGAAAGAGTTCGGGGTGTAGCTCAGCCCGGTTTAGAGTACGCGTCTGGGGGGCGTGTGGTCGCAAGTTCGAATCTTGTCACCCCGACTGATGAAAAGGCTTGGTAATCTGATGATTGCCGAGCCTTTTTCGTTTATGTGCTCCGAGCGGAAGTAGGGGGCGCTGGGGACGCGAAAAGCCAATCGAGAAGTCTGCCAAAATTCAATAAAACGACGATTCCGGCTTTTTATCGGGGCAAGTTTTCAAAGCGGGTGATATTTGTCGTATTCTTTATTTTCAAAGACGGTTATCGCGAAGGTATGGGGTTTATTCGGGGATTGTAGATCCCTGTTTCGAGTCTCGATGTCTTGGCAGAACTTCGGTATATTTCCCTTTTCGGGATGGATGTACTCTGAATGATAAGTGCGTGGTAATTTGTGTATTATAAAAAAAGGCCTTCCGAAGAAGGCCTTTTCGGGTGGAAGATGGGGCTCGAACCCACGACTTTCGGAACCACAATCCGACGCTCTAACCGACTGAGCTACATCCACCATATCGGTCGATACCGAAGATCAACCGGAGTGCAAAGATAATAGGTTTTTTCCGTCCGTGCAAAAAAACGGCGAAATTCTTTTCGGATTCTGTGCGTACGGTCCTCTCTGACGGTATCGATGGAGCGGAAACGTACGGTGTCAGGATGATGTATCTGCCGTTTTGTCAAAATGACAGTCTTGCCGCCCGATTTGTCAGACTTTTCTGTCAAAAATCGTTTGGCATATCTCTTGTTGGAGTTATCGTCGCAAACGCGAAGTTGAAAAACTGTTAAATATAACTTATAACAATTAAAATCATACCACTATGAACGTAAAACCATTATCAGACCGCGTGTTGATCCTGCCCAACCCGGCGGAAGAGAAAACGGCCGGAGGTTTGATCATTCCCGATACGGCGAAGGAGAAACCGCTGGCAGGCAAAGTAATCGCCGTTGGTCCCGGTACTTCGGAAATCAAGATGGAAGTCAAAGTCGGCGATCAGGTGCTTTACGGCAAGTATGCCGGTCAGGAGATCAATGTCGATGGCACGGATTACCTGATTATGAAGCAGCAGGATATTCTGGCTATCATTTAATTAGTTCGGTTGGATTAAAAAAATTACGATTATGGCAAAAGAGATAAAATACAACGTGGAAGCCCGTGAGCTTCTCAAGGAGGGTGTGGACGCTTTGTCGAACGCTGTGAAGGTAACGCTCGGTCCCAAAGGACGCAACGTAATCATCGACAAGAAGTTCGGTGCTCCCCAGGTGACCAAGGACGGTGTGACCGTCGCCAAGGAGGTGGAACTGGAGGATGCGATTCCCAACATGGGCGCCCAGATGGTCAAGGAGGTTGCTTCGAAGACCAACGACGATGCCGGCGATGGCACGACGACCGCAACCGTGCTGGCGCAGGCGATGATCGGCGTGGGACTGAAGAACGTGACCGCCGGAGCCAATCCGATGGACCTCAAACGCGGTATCGACAAGGCTGTCGGTGTGGTCGTGGATTCACTCAAGAAGCAGAGCCAGACCGTAGGCACCGATTTCGCAAAGATCGAGCAGGTCGCTACGATTTCCGCCAATAACGACGGTACCATCGGCAAGCTGATCGCCGAGGCGATGGGCAAGGTCAATAAGGAGGGTGTCATCACTGTCGAGGAGGCCAAGGGTACCGAGACCCATGTGGAGGTCGTAGAGGGTATGCAGTTCGACCGTGGCTATATCTCGGCCTACTTCATCACCGATACCGAGAAGATGGAGGCGCAGTTGGACAAACCCTATATCCTGATTACCGATAAGAAGATCTCGACGATGAAGGAGCTGATGGGTGTGCTCGAGCCGGTGGCTCAGAGCGGACGCTCGCTGCTGATTATCGCCGAAGATGTGGATGGCGAGGCACTTTCCGCACTGGTTGTCAATAAGTTGCGCGGTACGTTGAAGATCGCCGCTTGCAAGGCTCCGGGCTTCGGCGACCGCCGCAAGGAGATGCTCGAAGATATCGCCGTGCTGACGGGTGCCACGGTCATTTCGACCGACAAGGGTATGAAGATCGAGGACGCGAACCTCTCGGTGCTGGGTACGGCGGAGAAGGTTACGCTCAACAAGGAGAATACGACGATTGTCGATGGCGCCGGTTCGAAGGACGCTATCGCTGCCCGTGTGGCGCAGATCCGCGCCGGTATCGAAGCCGCTACGTCGGATTACGACAAGGAGAAACTCCAGGAACGTTTGGCTAAACTGGCCGGCGGTGTGGCTGTGCTGTACGTCGGCGCTGCGACCGAGGTCGAGATGAAAGAGAAGAAAGACCGTGTGGACGATGCGTTGGCTGCGACCCGTGCTGCCGTCGAGGAAGGTATAGTGCCGGGCGGCGGTGTCGCTTACATCCGTGCGGTGGAGGCTTTGGAGACGCTCAAGGGCGACAACGAAGACCAGACGACCGGTATCCAGATCGTAAAACGCGCTATCGAAGAGCCGCTGCGTCAGATCGTGACGAATGCCGGCGGCGAGGGTTCGGTGGTTGTCAATAAGGTGAAGGAGGGCAAAGGCGCCTTCGGTTACAACGCCCGCGACGACAAGTATGAGGACATGCTCAAGGCCGGTATCATCGACCCGACGAAGGTGTCGCGCGTAGCGCTGGAGAACGCCGCGTCGATCGCCTCGATGTTCCTCACCACGGAGTGCGTGCTGGCCGAGAAGAAGTCCGACGCTCCCGCCATGCCGGCGATGCCCGCAGGCGGTATGGGCAGCATGATGTAACGGATTCCCATTTATAAGCGGATATTTCCGCACATCTCTCGAACGGGGCGAATGGAATGTACCTGAGTACTACCCATTCGTTTCCCGAGAGGAGAAAATGGTGTAAATATTAAATATTCAGCGATTTAATCTTTGCACAGGGTTTCTTCTTCGAGGGATTCCAAGCATAATAAGGTAATTCCAGACGAGGTTACGGTTTCCAGATCGTTACCTCGTCTGTTTTGCTGTATTTTGCATAAAATATTCGTTTGCAATTTCTTGCATCGCGCTTCATCTTGACAGACAACTCTGAGGAAATTAGTTTTAACCCCCAAATTTCATCGGAGTATGCGCAGTACATTCAAGGTTCTGTTCTACCTCAAAAAGGACAAACACAAAGTTCAGCCGGTTGTTCCCGTCATGGGCCGTATTACCGTCAACGGTACGATCTCCCAGTTCAGCGCCAAACTTAGCGTTCCTCCCCATCTGTGGGAGGTGAAGGGCGGTCGCGCCAAAGGCAAAAGCCTCGAAGCCGACCGTATCAACCGCTATCTGGATAATATTCGTATCCAGATCGGAAAGCATTACCAGTCTATCTGCGACCGTGACGGATATGTTTCCGCCGATAAGGTGAAGAACGCCTATCTGGGTTTCAGTAAAAGGTATAAACTGTTACTGGAGTTATGCGATGAATTCTGCAAAGAGTACAAGAACCGTATAGATGTGGACCGTACTATCCATTCCTTATTCCGTTATCAAACGCTACGACGCGATTTGAGTCTTTTCATCTGTCAGGACTATAAAGTCAAGGATATACCCCTTGTGGAACTGGATCAGTCTTTTGCAGAGAAGTTTGCCGCCTATCTGAAACATGTCAGGGGCCTTGCCGACACGACGATCAGCGTTGAGATCAAATCACTGAAGCATATCGTCAAGAAAGCGTTTAACGACGGGCAAATGGAGAAGAATCCGTTTGCCTATTACTACTACTTTGCCGACCAGCCGGAAATTGAATATCTCACCGAAGAAGAAATCAATAAACTAATTATCGGCAAAGTCAAGCAGCAGCGTCAGGATCGGACACGGGATATGTTTCTGTTCTGTTGTTTTACGGGCCTGTCCTATGCCGATCTGGCCAAACTGAGTTATGAGGAGTTGAAACAAACTCCGAACGGAGCATGGTGGATTAGCAGTATCCGTCAGAAAACGAAAGTACCGTTTACGGTAAAACTACTTCCGGTTGCGAAAGCTATTCTTGAAAAGTATCGTATTCCTGCCAACCGATTCAACCGGCTCTTTCCCGAGAATCCGGGAAAGGTTTTTCCGGTAGCTTCATTGAAATCCTCGGATGTCTGCCTGAAACATATCGCCAGACAATGCGAAATTACCAAGAATCTGAAATTCCACATGGCGAGACATACCTTTGCAACGACGGTCTCCTTGATGAACGGCATTCCGCTGGAAACAGTGTCAAAAATGTTGGGACACAAATATACGACCACGACTCAGATTTATGCCAAGGTGACAAACCAAATGATAGATAATGCGATAAGCCGAATAGAGGACCAAATTGGCGAACGGTTCCAATGTCCAACTCTGAAAGAAGAGAGCGACGGCTAATCCGAAAGACATCGGCGGAAAAGGCGACATTCTGCGGTTCGGATGCCAGTCGCTTCGCTACGTCCATATCAGAAACCCAAAGTAATCGCTTATCGCATTGTCTGTTTAAAATAGTCGTCTGTTGTTCTTCTTCTCGTGGAGATAATTCAACTCGTCGCTGTAAATTCCGATTACAAAGCGCAGCATATTGTCGACCAAAGCTGTAAGCCTTGTATTCTCATTCCCAATAAGTGGAGGATTGCCGATACTTTGTACTTGGTTGCCGCACTGATATAGATCGCCGAACGGTTACGGCAGTCCGCCGGGGCAAAGAACGTGCGTTCGAAATCCGGCAGCGGAATCTTTTTGCGACGGAATCCGGCCAGCTCCTTTACGTCACTCGTTTGGGTATTGGCGTCTGTCCTTTCAGCAGTCGGAGCCGATGCTCCGGATACCGTTTCCGATGTCTTTCCCTCGGGAGCGTCCGTATTTTCCGCTTCCGGTTCGGGAATCCGGCGGATGACTTTCGAATCCAAAGGGGCCTGTCCGGCGATCATCTGACGCATCAATTCTTCGTCGACTTCGATACGGGGACGCTTCGATGGTTTTGTTGCGAGGTTGTCGGTTTCTTTTAATGAATCCATGGTACAATGTTTTTAAGATTGAACGTTCGCTTTATGCTTGTAAAGCGTGTGTGTCTGGTTTTATGGTTTAAACCATTCAAAATACCATTTTCTGCTTCACGCAGTTTATATCGGAATAATGAACGGAACAAGAAAACCTACCTTTCATGATGCAGGATACCACCGACTGAAATACCTCGGTTTTGATGTCCGGCCACGACCGCTCCAGTCCGCACCTAGAGCTTGTTTTGGCGCCCGGACGGTTGTAATATTGCAACCGGGAAAGACCCGTCCTCGAAAGCCGTAGCGGAGGTTTTTCAAAGTTTTCACAAAAAATTTCCGCCGCGGATTTTTGTTATCGCCAGATAACAGCGAGCTGTACCTTTGTATGCCGAAAAACTTTTCGGCATACGAAAGGTGCTCGCTCTGCGAGGCCGGGATCGCTCCCGAGTCGAACGCCTTTTTAACCGATGTCATGAATACCGACCGAAAACTGACAAACGGGATTATTTTATCTGCTGAACTGAATCAGAGATTGACTGCTTGAATATTCCGATTAATGCATGTCTTCCAAAAAATCCAATATTTCCCGGCGAATCTGCCGGAATCTGGACACTGACGTGTCGTACCGGTCGAAATCGAATATGATTGCATTGACGAAAGCCTGCGCACGGATTGAATCCCGGGCCTCAACCATTTTCAGTAGGTCGTAGTCGCGAATGCCGTCACGCATGGCAGTCAGCCGGATCGAAGGATAGAGTTTCCGGTAACCGGGGTAGACGATATGCGAGTCACCGCCGGGCCAGTCATTGGCGGGGGCGGAAACATCCCCGAAAGGATCGCCGTTCGCTCCCCATGCATTGAAGCCCCAGTGAAGGTATCCCGGAGAGCCGTATTTGTAGTTTATCCAATGCAGCAGGCGTGTCTTAATGAGCGGCAGTGTTACGTAACGGTTTGCGAAATTCCCCCGGGGATACATGCAAGTGTAAAACCAGCAACTATGTCCGGCAGGCATTGTCCGATAGATTTCCCAAGCGAATTCGTCGAGTTGCGGCACCAGAATGTCGATCAGCGCCGGGTCGTAGGACGAAGAGCGGTAAGCTTCGATGATTCGGATATCGGGGGCAGCCTGTTTTACCTGGTGGGCCAATCCTTCCCAGGAGGTCTTATTTTCGTCGAGCGGTTCGTCGGCAATGTGTTGTGTGTAGATGTCAAGCCAGCTGCGGCCGCTTCCGTCATTGATCGTTTTGGAACGCAAGTGTTCCTGCAGAGCCGGGAAATACGCTGCGATGTATTGTTGCACGCGCGGGTCGTCATAAGGCAGACGCTGGTAAACATAGGAGCCCTCGCCGTCGGGGACCGGTACGTTGGCCCAGAAAGGATCGGTCCATCCGTTGTGGGATCGCTTGGCGAAATGGTTGGCCTCGATCAGCCGTACGTCGGCATGTTGGAGCAGGAATTCGATCGTTTTGTCCATCCGTGAGAAATCGAACGTCAGTCCTTTGCCATCGGCTGTCGGAACCGGCGTTCCCGTTTCGTAGAGCAACCAGACGTTCTGACCATAGGCCGAGGCGGTTTCGACGAGCTGCCGCATACATTCCCAATAGGCCGGTGAATCGTCCTCCACGTATTCGTTGTCGTTCATAAAAGAGAATTTATCGGGGAAATACCAGTTGGTAACCAATAACGACTGCTTGGGAAGCGTGACCGGATAAACTTGTATGGTGAATTGTCGGTCGGCAACGATCCGTTTTCCGTTCTTTAGCCCGGAAATGCGTACCGATCCTTCGTAAAGCCCCGCTTCGGCATCGGCCGGAATCGGAATGTCCAACCAGAGAGAAGCGGTCCCGCCTGCGGCGATAGATACGGTGGTGTCGGTCAGAATGGGATCGGGATATTCTCCGGACGGTGATTGCAGGGCGTCGGGGGCCGCCGGCACGTAGGCGTGGGAAGCCTGTACGTTCCGGACCCAGCCCAGAACGGCTTTGTCGAGCGAAGCTCCCTGCTTTGTTTTGAGACTCCGGAGGACAGGATTCATTGCCGCGACGGAGTCGTCTGCGGAGATAACGAATTGCAGAACGGCGTTCTCGCCGCGGGCCACGCGGACGGTATCGTCCCCGGCAGGAGGGCAAACGATTCCGGGAAGAACATTGGTCAAAGGATCGATGACGCGGATCGTGAGTCCGCTTTCATTACAGGCTATCGGTAGCAGCAGGAGTGCAGGACAAAGGGTTCGGATCGTCCGGTTGACGAGAAGTCGGAGCGGGAAAATGTTCATTTCGGGTTCGGTTTGAATTCTTAATTGCATTGCGGGAACACAGTAAGCCGGAGTTCCGTGCATCCGTAGGGAATCAGTTCGAGGTATTCGATACAGTCGGATACGGCGCAGGCTATCCCTTTGGTCGGAAGACGCGGCGTGTAGCGTCCTTTTTCCAATTCCCAGTCGATCTGTTTGACGGGAACCGAGATTTTCACGGGCGTATGTTTCGGATCGAACGGATAGCTTCCTGTGGCTGCGGATTTTGTCCGAACGACCTTCAGGGGTATGACCGGATCGGAGCAAAGGGCATAGTTCCAGGATCCGGCTGGCTCGATGTTCCAGCATTCGAATTCGGGGTTGCCGGGAACTTTGCCGTTCATATTCGCATAGACCGTCCGGTCGGCTGTTTTCCGTTGAGGAACAGGATAGGAGAAGAGCAAAGGTCCGCGCTGCACATAGATTCCCTGTCCGGGAACGGTGTTCATGGCGGGTTGCATGCCGAGACACAACCGAATCCGGTCGCCGTTCCTGAATTTGCGCCGGAGAGTCACGAACGTGCCGGCAGGACATGCGTCTCGCCACAGTTTGCCGTTAACATATATTTTGGCATCCCTGCACCATGTGGGAATGCGCAGCAGAAACGAAATATTCGTCCTGTTTTTCAGACCGAAGGAGAACTCGATCTCTCCGTCGAACGGGTATGAGGTTTGCTGTACGATACGGCATTGTTGGCCGTTCGGCAGTTTGAATGTTGCGGCCGAAGGTCCGTAGAGCGCGGCGGCAATAGAGCCGTCTTTTCCGCGTATCCACATATGTGCGACGTAATTGGGCATGAAACGATGAACGTTTCCGGCGCAGCACTCCGTTTCATGCGTCGGCCGGAAGGCCATCCAGGTCGAACCGTGAAAGAATTCGTTGTGATTTGAACGCCCCGTTGCGATTACCTGATTGACGGACGAAAAATACTGCAACGATCGGAAATCCTTGGTAACGGCTCCCGGTCCGGCATTGAAGACCGCTTTTTCTATTTTGTCAGCCCACCGGACTTCGCCCGTGGTCAGGAGAAATTGCTCCAGCGTCCAGGTGTAGTCGGAAATGTCGCAGGTTTCGTGACTGTTGATAACGTTCCCGTTTCCGACGAGCGCTTCTGCACTGGCCGGAACGCCGTCGGGGAGCATGTGGTCGCGGGTGAGTTTGCGTTCGGCGTTGAGTGCAAGGTCCAGGTAATATCGTTTGCCCGTATAAGCATAGAGCAGCATCGGGAGTTTCAGTTCTTCCATGCAGGTGACGCCATGCATGACGAACCGTTCGTCGCCGGCCGCGACTGCGGGCGTCAGGTCCCCGAATTTTCTGCCATTGTAGGCTCTTTCGCAAATATCCAGCAACTTCGCATTGCCGGTTTTGCCATAAGTCCACAACATTCCCTCGATGCTGACGATGTTGCGCCATTTCTCGACCTGCTCCTGCGTAAAGTTCATGTAGTGCCTTTCCAAGGCTGCGGGGATCGCCGGATCGCCCGTGCGCTCGTAATAGGCTTGCAGCACCCGGAAGTAGACACACATGGGCCACATCGACTCAATCGCTTTGTTGCCCAAAACACCTGTGGACGATGCGTTGGCCAGCGTGTAGCGAATCCCCTCCTCGGCTTTGGCGATCATCTCCCGATCACCGAGCAGGTAACCCAGGCGGAGCAGACCGTCGGTGTAATAGGCTGTCTGCTCGTAGCGCCACCAGTCGCTTCCGTAGGTTTCGGTGTTACGTCCGATCTCACCCGCCCAAAGGCAGGAGTCGTACGGATAGGACATCGCCTCGGGATGTCCCGTAAGTCCCGTTTGTTGGCGGTGGAGGAATTCCTCGATCCAGCCCTGCGGCTCTATGCAGCCGATCATGCCGCCCTGAAACTGGGCATAAGGGGCCTGGGCGTTCGTCGCGGTACCGACGAGGCAAAGTGCAATAATTGAAAACAGCTTCTTCATGCGATTTCTTGACTATTTGTATTTTTCGACTCTTGCATCCCGGATGACACCTTTCCAGTCGAGCCCGAAAGCGAAATCATATGTATTTCCTTCCGAGTCCGTATAACAAACCATATCTTTCGGAACGTCTTCATGCTGCTGTTCCACGGTTTTCATGTCTGCGGGCAATTGCATCGGCAGAAGTGCCGACGGTTCCCGCCGGCCGGAGATAATATCCAGCACGGCCTGACGCTGTACCCCGAAAGCAAGCAGTATGGCATCGGCCGAAGGTTCGAATTCGGCCGGAACGAACGGTCTGGTCGTGGAAACGACAGCCACGACGGGCTTGTCTCCCATCTGCCGTTTCGTTCCGAGTACCCGTTTCAACTCTTCCCGGTTGGAACTCCGGACGGTTTTCCCGCGGTAACTCCGGTCGATGGACGGTTCTTTCGGGTCCCCGCCGGCAATACTCTCGGGGCGTGCGTGGCGGGCCGTGTAGTCGCCGTATTGCAGGCTGATCGGGACATAACCGTTGCCGCCCTTTTCCCGATCGGCCGCATCGTATCCGCAGCCTCCGTCGGGTTCGTCGATAAAAACGATCGCGAAGTCGGCATTTTCGGGGCTTTCTGCCAATTCGTAATATTGTTTGACCAAAGAGGTGTCTACAGGTAGGCGGGATTGTCCGCATTCGGGCAGATATACGCTCCGGCGGGTCGATGCGGGCAGGGTTCCCGCCCGGTTTTTCAGCAGGACGACCGACCGGAGCTGCGCTTCGTAACCGGCTTGCATAAATTCCGGATTCCCGACCGTCGCTTCCGTCCGGTCCGGGTCTACATAGGGATTTTCGAACAGACCGGTTCGAAAAATATTGAGCAGCAACCTTATGGCGGAACGTTCGAACCGCTCCCGGGCAGATTTTTCGCCGAATTCGGCGGTCCACATTCGGTAGGCTTCCAGCACGGGACCTTTGTCGTTGTTGCCGCCGAACTGGTCTACTCCGGCTTTGAGCGCTTCGTAATGCCGCTGCGGGATGCTCAATGCCTCCACTCCCCAGCATTTGCCGTCAGCCTCCTCGATGCTGGAATAGTCGTGCGTGATGCCCCAATCCGTGCAGACGACGCCGTTGTATCCGTATCTGTTCCGCAGCAGATCGGTGACGATATATTTGCTAAAACCGTTGCCGACCTTTTTTCCCGAGGGGTCCACCCCGTGGGAAACCGTATAATAGGGCATGACGGCTGCGGCCTTTCGTGTCTTGCCGTTGAGGCGGAAAGCTCCTTCCACAAAGGGCCGGATGTGTTGCTCGAAATTTCCGCCGGGGTAAACAGTGTATTTCCCGAAGCTGAAATGGGCATCCCGTCCGCCTTCTTCCGGGCCGCCGCCCGGCCAATGTTTGACCATGGCATTGACGCTTTCATACCCCCAGCCGTCCGCAATCTCGGCAGCTCCGACGGAGGTCTGGAATCCGTCGATATAGGCCCGCGCCATATCGGTGTCCAGATCGGGGTCTTCGCCGAAGGTACCGTAGAACCGGTTCCACCGGGGTTCGGTCGCCAGATCGATCTGCGGCGACAGCGCTGTGGCGATACCCAAGGCGCGGTATTCGGCGGATGCGATCCGTCCGAACTTTTCGACCAGTTCGGGGTCGAACGTAGCGGCCAGCCCGAGCGGACTGGGCCACAACGAAATCTTTCCTCCTGACCCTGCGTTGTATTCGGCCCAGGCTCGGGTTTCATTCCGGGGATCGGAACTGATATTGACCGGAATGCCTTGTCCGAGGCCTTCGACGAAGGCCTGCATGTTGTTGTTCCATTCGGCTGCAATGCGGGGACTTTCAACCCGGACGACGAGCACGGCCCGGAGATTGTCGTCCCGGAGGAACTTCCGCTGTTTGTCCGAAACAGCCGAGTGGGGAAGTCCGCTTTCCCGGAGTGAGGTCCCGTTGTAGGTCGAGGACCAGTAACCTACCGAATCCGTCGGGACGGCCTGATGGGAACTGTATAACATCAATCCGGCAATCTCTTCGACGGAGAGTCGCTTTGCAAGGTCTTCCGCCCGTTCTTCCGGGGTGTACCGCCAATCTTCGTAGCAGTCGAGAATCCCGTTTCGGTTCAGGTCTTTGAAAGCGTATCCGTCGGAATATAAGATACGGACGCCGGATCCGGGGAAATAGCCCAGAGTCTGTCCTCCGTCTTGCCGAATCAGACAGTAGGTGTCATGCGGCTCGACCGTCCATTTTCGGCCGCAGGCACAGAGTATCGGCAACATAAACGCCAAAGATACTATTCGACGTACAAGATCTGTTTTTGTTGTCATATCGTTATCAGGGTCGGTTCGTTCTTTAGGGGACTTGGGAAAGCAGTTACAAAAGAATGAATTTTTATCGGCCGCGGGGTTGAATATTTTCCGGAAAGATTCTTTCCCGTATACGGATACCTTATTGAAATAAAGGCGAAATTGCAGTTGTCCGGACGTTTTGAGCCGTATTGCGCCGTTCTCTTTCGGCCAAATGATCGTACAATTCGGCGGGATGCAGTTGTGTTTCCCGAAAAAAATGTATACTTTAGTTTCCGAAAATACCCGTTATGCATCGTCGCTTTCTTATATCCCGTTTTTTCATAGTCTGCATCGGATTTGTCCTTTCCGAGATACAGATCGTTGCTGCCGAGTCTTTTCCTCAGGTGCGTTTCACCCCGTTACCTTCCGACATTCTGCCGTCGAACGAAGTGCGCAAACTTTATCAGGATTCCGATGGATATATCTGGATTCCAACTTATAACGGATTGGCCCGCTACGATGGATACGGAGCCATCACCTACGGTATGCGTGATGTTTCGAACGGGTTGTTCAACACGTTCGTCAATGTCGTTGCCGAGGACCACGACAAGAACCTGTGGATCGGAACCGAGCACGGCCTTTTTCGGCTCGACAAGGTTTCGGGAAACATCGTGGCCGACGAATATCCAGAGTTGGCGGATTGCAACATCGCAGTCATTCTGTGCGATACGGGCAACGGCATCTGGATCGGCGGCGACAAGGGCCTTTTCCGCAAAAATGCGCTCGACCGTAATTTTCATCCCGTCCCGATCTCCAATTCGGCGGGTCGTCCCGTCAAGGCGGTCACCTCCATCATCAAGGATGACAAACTGAACCTGTGGATCGCCGCTTTCGATCAGGGTTTGTTGCGTTATGATATCCGTGAGGATCGCGCCTATGCTTGCGACGATGCCGTGCTGCGTAAAGCACATGTTTTGGCACGTGATGTCGCGGGTAATATCTGGGTGGGTACGTGGGGCGCCGGAGTGGTGCGGCTGGTTAATCCTCTGGCCCCGGGACCGACCCGTTACGTGCATTATAAACACGTGCCGGGCAGAACGCACTCGCTGCTCGACGATATTATTTACGATATTGAGGAAAATCCCGAGCAGAATACCATCTGGATCGGTGGTCGCAGCGGGTTGAGCATCCTCCACGACATCGACAATCCCGATTCGTTCCAGAATTTCTTTCCCGGCGACAACGCGGGAGACCTGCCCTATAACGAGGTGAATTCGATCCTTCGAACCCGTGACGGACTGATGTGGATCGGTTTGTTGGGTGGCGGCGTCTGCAAGGTCCAGACCAGCGGAACCAAATTCGAGTCCGATCGGCTGGAACCGATCAGAACCCGTTACAACACGAGTTCTGTTCGAAGTATGTATTACGCCGGAAACGGCGACTTCTGGTTCGGGCTGCTTGATTTCGGCCTTATAAAATACAACATTCGAAGCGGTAAAATCGTCGATTACCACGAGCATCCCGATTTGAAGTCGCTTCCTTACACTTCGACCGTCAATACGATCATCCGCCGCTCGACTACCGGGGAACTGTATTTCGGAACGCAAAACGCCGGTATTTGGGTGTATAACGAAACGCAGCACAAGGTTCGGCAGATCAATCATTTCAACCAGCCGAACTTTCTGGACGACTGCGTGATTGCTCTGTGTGAGGATACGCACGGCAATCTGTGGATAGGCTCCCGGTTAGGTATTTACGTCGAATCGACAGACGGGCGTTTCCACACCGCTGCTGAATGGCTCGGATACGCTACGCCATTCGATCAGACTTATGTGTTCGACATCTGTTGCGACAAAGCAGGCGATGTCTGGATCGCTTCCAACGGTCAGGGCATTCTGCATATCCGTACGGCAGACGGAGCCTGGAGGCAGTATACACGCGACAACGGCATGATTTCCGATCATGTCTATTGCCTGCAGGCCGACGATACGGGGTGTATCTGGGCCGGAACTTTTGCGGACGGACTTGCGGTCCGTATTCCTTCGGAAGGGAGCTTTAAGGCCGTGTCGGCTTTCCCGAATCTGGAAAACAAAGGTATCGGCAATATTGCCCGGGATGAAAACGGCCGGATGTGGATTACCACGAATAATTCGGTCTTTTCCTTTTCGCCGGACAGCCTGGGCAATCCCGAGCATATCAATACCTATATTATATCGGCCGACATGCAGTCGTTCTTCTTCAACCGAAACGCTTCGGCGCAGGTCGATTACGGACGCATTGCTTTCGGAGGATCGAATGGGCTGATGATATTCACCGGCAATCGCACGCAGCCCCACCAGACGAGACTGCCGATCGTGCTCACAGACTTCAAGGTGCACAATCGTTCGTTACGGACCATTCCCGCACGGGAACGATCGCGCATCTCTCTCCGGGATATCGATTACACGGATGCCGTGACGCTTACGCACGACCGGAACAACTTCTTCATCGAATTCTCGATGCTCTCCTATGCCAATCCGCGCGATCATATTTTTAGATACCGGCTCGACGGATTTGATAAGGAGTATGTTACGGCCGATTCGCACCACCGTTTCGCCTCATACAGCAATCTTTCACCGGGAACCTACACATTCCGTCTGCAGGCTGCCGGGGAAAACGGCGTGTGGAGCAGCAACGAGCGGACGCTCACAGTGCGGATACTCCCCGCCCCGTGGCTTTCGTGGTGGGCCTGGACGATCTATTCCGTGCTGCTGCTGGTGCTCGCCTATGGGGTCGTGCGGTTCCTGCGCTACCGGCTCCGGCTGCGTCAGGAGGTGCAGATTTCGAAGTTGGAGCGACAAAAAACCGAAGAACTGAATCATGCCAAATTGCAGTTCTTTACAAATATCACGCATGAACTGCTGACTCCGCTGACCATTATCTCGGCTACCGTCGATGAGTTGAAGATGCGGTTTCCCGGGCATGACGACCTTTATACGGTAATGGGTAGCAATATCAGCAGGCTCATCCGTCTGTTGCAGCAGATTCTTGAATTTCGTAAGGCGGAAACTGGAAATCTGAAGTTACGAGTGTCGCAGGGAGACCTGGCGCAGTTCGTACGGCGTAGTTTCGACAGTTTCCGACCTTTGATGAAAAAGCAAGATATGCAGTTTAGTATTTCTTGTTCTCCGGAACCTTTCAATGCTTATTTTGATCCGGATAAGCTGGATAAGATACTGTATAACTTGCTGTCCAACGCTTCTAAATATAGCCGTCACGGAGGAATGATAAGCATCAGGTTGACCTGCATGGAAGAGAACCTTGCCTGTCTGGTCGTGAAAGACAATGGTCCCGGTATTGCAAAGGAAGCTCAGAAAAACCTTTTTAAACGTTTTTACGAAGGAGATTACCGGAAGTTTAAAACAATTGGAACTGGTATCGGATTGTCGTTAGTACGTGATTTGGTCGTATTGCATCATGGCACAATTACGGCAGAGAGCGAGGAAGGACAAGGTACGGAATTTACAGTCACGTTCCCCGTCTTGCGTACGGCTTATGCCGAAGAAGAGATTGATTCGAATCTGTCGGGAGTTATTCCGGATGTGGAAGAAATTGTAGAGGCTGATGCAGTAGAAAAAGAAGAAGAGGGGGCCGATACCACTCCTTCCCGTTCGTTGTTGATAGTAGAAGATAGCGAAGATTTATTGAATCTGATGGTGAAGCTTTTGGGTACGGACTACGTCATCTATACGGCAACTAACGGAAGAGAAGCTATTGAAGTGGTTGAGGTAGAAGACATCGATTTGATTGTCTCTGATGTGATGATGCCTGAAATGGATGGTATTGAACTTTGCCGTCGCATCAAAGAAAATATTGAAACCAGCCATATACCTATTATATTATTGACCGCCAAGAATAAGGAAGAAGATCGTGTAGAAGCTTATGAATCGGGTGCTGATGGTTTCATTAGTAAGCCTTTCAATCTGAGTGTGCTTCATGCCCGTATCAGTAACTTGCTTCGCAGTCGTCAGCGGGCGATGAAGGATTTCAAGAAACAATTGGTCTTTGAAGCGAAAGAACTGGATTTTACCAGCTTGGATGAGGAGTTCCTGCAACGTGCTATCGAGTGTGTGAATCGTCATCTTGATGATGCGGAATTTGACCAGACACAATTTTTGGAAGAGATGCACACTACTAAATCCACCTTTTTCCGTAAGTTGAAATCTTTGACGGGACTGAACTATTCTTCCTTTATTCGTAATATCCGTATGAAGGCTGCCTGTCGTATTATGGAAGAGAAGAAACGGGTGCGGGTTTCCGAATTGGCTTATGCTGTAGGATACAATGATCCGCGTTATTTTAGTGTCTGCTTCAAGAAAGAAATCGGGATGCAGCCTTCCGAGTACATGGAAAAGTTCACTACGGGGGGAACTGTGGAAGATGATATGTAGTACGATTGGTCCGCTTTTGGTTTAAGTATGGTGCAAGTTATACATAAGATTGTTTCATGCACCATAATTACACTTCTTTGAAACCTGTCTCTCAGACAGTTATTTTAATAGCACTTACATTTGCGGTGCGAACTGAAAGAAGATATATATTCTTTGATTTCAGGCGCTCTAAAAGTGTAAAGTGTTTATTGAATGTTTAATCTTAAAGTTTATGCAATGAAAAAACAGAGATTCTTTGAAGAACTCAGGCTAAAAGTGTGTGTCACTTTAGCGGTTTGTATGGCTCTTCTGTTGAATGCCCCTTTCTTGGGCGCTCAGAATTCAACAATTAAAGTGAAAGGTGTGGTGAATGATGCAATGGGACCCGTTATCGGTGCCAGTATTGTGGAAAAAGGTAACACCGGAAATGGAACAATTACTGATATAGATGGTAATTTTTCTCTGAATGTATCTTCTAATAGTACGTTAATCGTAAGTTTTGTGGGGTATAAAGCTCAAGAAATCCCTGTTGCGGGAAAAACGTTCTTCACTATCGACTTGAAAGAGGATAACGAGATGCTTGAGGAAGTGGTGGTGGTAGGTTTTGCCACACAGAAGAAGGTCAATCTGACGGGTTCTGTTGGTACGGCTACGGCAAAAGACATTGAAGCTCGTCCGGTAGCCAATGCTGTTCAGGCTTTGCAGGGAGTCATTCCGGGGCTTAACATTAGCAATAGCGGCAACGGTGGTGAGTTGAATGCAACTAAATCTATCGATGTGCGTGGTACGGGTACAGTAGGTAAGGATGCAAGTGGAAATGCTTTCTCCAGTGGTTCTCCCTTGATTCTTATTGACGGTATGGAAGGCGATCTTAATTCAATCAATCCACAGGACATTGAGAGTATCTCTGTATTGAAGGATGCTGCCGCTTCTTCTATTTATGGTTCTCGTGCCCCGTTTGGTGTTGTATTGGTGACTACGAAAAGTGGTAAGTCCGGTCGTGCGCAGATCAACTATAATATGAATATGCGCTACAGTACACCGATAAAGATGCCCGACATGGCTAACTCCTATGAATTTGTGAACTTGTTTGATGACGCTGAGTACAATGGTAGTGGCAAGCATCTTTATACTGATGAATACCGCCAGTTTGTATATGACTTCATGACAGGAAAAAGTGATGACTATATTTGGGGTAATGGTAGTGGTGGTAAGTGGAACTACGACTATTCCGCCAATAATGTAAACTGGTTGAAAGAGTATTATCGTAATACGGCTCCCTCACAGGAACATAACGTCAGCGTGAGTGGTGGTAGTGATAAGATGACTTATTATCTTTCTGCTAACTATATGACGCAAGAAGGTTTCATGCGTTATGGAACAGAAGATTATGACCGCTATACTATTACAGCTAAAATCAGTGCCCAACTGACTAAGGCATTGAAGGTAGATTACTCTAACCGTTGGGTACGTACTGATTATGAGCGTCCTACTTATATGAATGATGATTTCTATAATCATATTCTGCGTCGTGCGCGTCCGGTGCGTGCCGTTTATGATCCGAATGGTTATCTGATGTCGGATATTAACTATATCGGTGTAATGCGCGATGGTGGTCGTCATAATGAGCAGAAAGATGCAATGGCTCAACAGTTGAAGATTACTGTCACTCCTTTGAAGAATTGGAATATCATTGGTGAGATGAACTGGAACCATTGGGAACAGTTTGTTGTATATTCCCACTACAAGGATAATCCGGAAAATACTTATACTGCTTTGACCAGTGCCAATAAGGATCAAGTATCTGAATACTCACTGAAGACGACTTATCTGAACCCTACGGTTTATTCGAATTATAATTTCTCTTTGAAAGAGAAGCATAATTTCACGATATTGGGTGGTTTCCAAGCAGAAATTATGAAATATCGTGATATGGAAGGTGCTCGTACGGGCTTGGTTACAACTGATTTGCCGGTGCTCAATCTGACTACAGATGCTGATAGTTACACACTGAAAGGCTTATATAAGAATTGGAAGAATGCCGGTTTCTTCGGACGTATCAACTATGATTATAACGGTAAATATCTGGTAGAAGGTAACCTTCGTTATGACGGTTCTTCCCGTTTTCGTCGTGGAAACCGTTGGATTCTGACTCCTTCCTTCTCTTTGGGCTGGAATGTGGCGCGTGAGAATTTCTGGGAAAAATTAGCGGATGTTGTTGAAGTGTTCAAACTTCGTGTTTCCTATGGTGAATTGGCTAATCAGAACACAACAAGTTGGTATCCTACTTATCAGACATTGGGTGTCACTACAAATGGTGGAAAGTGGTTACAAAATGGTGCGTTGACTAGTGTGGCATCTGTACCCGGCCTAATCTCTACCTCCTTGAGTTGGGAAAAGATTAAGAATACCAATATCGGTTTTGACTTCGGTGCTTTGAACAACCGTCTGACCGGTTCATTCGATTACTTCTGGCGTAAAACTAAGAATATGGTAGGTCCTGGTGTTGAACTGCCCGCTATTTTAGGAGCTACTGTACCCTCCACTAATAATACGGACTTGACTACTTTCGGCTGGGAATTATCAATCGGATGGAGAGATAAAGTGGGTGAATTGGGCTACGGCGTGAAGTTGAACATCTCCGACAACCAGACTCGTATTGACAAGTATCCGAATCCGACGAATTCTCTATCCAAGTATATGGCTGGTGAGTTGACAGGAGATATCTACGGCTATACTACCATTGGCATTGCCAAGACACAGGAAGAAATGGATGCACATATTGCTTCTTTACCTAAGGGTGGACAAACGGCAATTGGTTCCAAGTGGGAAGCCGGTGACATTATGTATGCTGATATTAATGGTGATGGCAAGATAGATAACGGTTCCAATACACTGGATGATATGGGTGACTTAAAGAAGATTGGTAACAATACGCCTCGTTTCCGTACAGGTATCACGCTTGATGCACAGTGGAAAGGCTTCGACTTCTCCATGTTCTGGCAAGGTGTATTGAAGCGTGATTTCGATCCGGGTGAGAATTCCATGGTATTCTGGGGTACTACTGGAAGCGGTCAGTGGTGGTCTACTTCTTTCAAGGATCATATGGATTATTTCCGTGCCGAAGATACTGCTTCTCCACTGGGTGCGAATGTAAATGCTTACTATCCTCGTCCGTTGTTTAACAATAAGAATCATAAGACACAGACTGCTTATTTGCAGAATGCAGCTTACATGCGTTTGAAGAACTTACAATTGGGTTATACACTTCCGAAGAGCTTGATTAATAAGATAGGATTGCAGAATGTACGTGTTTATGTATCTGGAGAGAATCTGCTGACTATTACCGGTCTCAGTGATACAATGGACCCTGAAACGGCAGGTATTGGTAAACAGGGTGGTACGGTTTATCCACTGTCACGCGTTTACTCGTTTGGTTTAAGTGTTAACTTTTAAATAGACTAGAACAATGAAAAAAATGAAATATATCAATATAGCAAAAGTTTTATTGCTGAGTTGTTCATTGGCAATTCTGCCGGCATGCGACGATTTCTTGGACGAAGAACCGCAATCGGAGGTTTCTCCCGAAAAATATTTGTTGAACGAGTCTCAGTTGGAGGCATATGTGAATAAATATTATGCTGACTATGACAACTGGAAAAGTGATTCTGATGATAAAGGGGGGATGATCCCGAGCTTCTGGGGTTCAGAAAATGGTTCTACTTATAAGGATGATAATGCTACAGACAATCAACAAGGCACCAATGGACGATATCTTAAGGATACCTGGACTGTTGCCCAGAGCGGTGGCAAGTGGAATTTTACCAATATCAATGCTCTGAACTATTATTTGCAGACAGTGGTGCCTCGTTTAGAGAATGGAGAATTGACCGGTACTGAAAGCAATTTGAAACATCTGGTCGGCGAAGGTTATTTCCTTCGTGCTCTAGAGTATTTCTTCCGTTTACAGCGATTGGGGGATTTTCCGATTGTAAAAACAGTGTTACCGGATGAACAGGAAGCATTGACGGAGGCTTCTAAACGTAGTCCGCGTAATGAAGTGGCTCGTTTTATTCTCTCCGATTTGGATCAGGCTATCAGCTTAATGAATAATAATGTGAAGAAGACCCGTCTTTCCAAGAATGCAGCCCTGCTGCTGAAATCTCGTGTAGCCTTGTTTGAAGCTACTTGGGAAAAATATCATGCTGGTACGGCTCTTGTTCCCAATGGCACAGGTTGGCCCGGAG
>OHMF01000362.1_pt1 | contig 23175 bp, 18 predicted proteins | sample 1569181 | NCBI WGS metagenome assembly OHMF01 (sample SAMEA3879559, study PRJEB24766) | human gut metagenome | biome: human-associated habitat; feature: feces | place: USA | collected 1985/1987
CCCGTGTCAAAGTGGTGGATGTGGTACAGAACCTGACCGCCATTGCCGAAGAAAACGCAGCCGCTACGGAAGAAACCTCCGCATCCGCTACTGAAGTCAACAACATCATCGGCAACATTTCCGACAAGGCGAAGGATGTCCGGAGCATTGCGGAAAACCTGCATGATACAGTAGAGATGTTTAAGATCTGATTAAAACCCCCTCACCGTCAGGATGAGGGGGTTTTTGATTACAGTTCGCCGGTACGATAGCGTGCTACGATGTTCTGAATTCTTTCATTGGGATTTAATAAATCGCTGATGGAAGAATCGTGGTTCAAAGTATCAATGATGTAAGCAATGTACTTACTCATATCACAGTTGATGTACCATTCTCTCTGAAGTAATTCCGGAGTCTGGTAGATGAGGTTGGTAGTCAGTACCTTATCGATGATGCCGTTCTCATAAGCCTTGTCGAACTTGTCCAGACCGTTGGTGAAGAGGCCGAAGGTGGAGAAGACGAAGATCTTGTTGGCTTTACGCTCCTTCAGAGCAGCGGCAACTTCCAGCATGCTTTCACCGGAGGAGATCATATCATCGATAATGATCATATCCTTGCCCTCTACGCTGGTACCCAGGAATTCATGAGCTACGATGGGGTTACGACCGTTGACGATGCGGGTGTAATCTCTTCTCTTGTAGAACATACCCATATCCAGACCGAGAACGTTGGCAATGTAGATGGCACGTCCCATACCACCTTCATCCGGGCTGATGACCATCATGTGGCTGGAATCCAGCTGCAGATCTTTTACATTGCGTAACAGACCTTTGATAAACTGATATGCAGGCTGTACGGTCTCAAAGCCGTGCAGAGGAATGGCATTCTGTACACGGGGATCATGAGCATCGAAAGTGATAATGTTGTCTACACCCATGCTTACCAGCTCCTGCAGTGCCAGTGCACAGTCCAGAGACTCGCGGGAAGTTCTCTTGTGCTGACGGCTCTCATACAGGAAGGGCATGATCACAGTGATACGACGGGCCTTACCGCCGACAGCTGCGATGATACGCTTCAGATCCTGATAGTGATCATCGGGAGACATATGGTTCTCGTTGCCACACAGGGAATAGGTCATGGAGTAGTTCAGGACATCTACTAACAGATAGAGATCAGTACCGCGGACGGATTCCAGAATCTGTCCCTTTGCCTCACCGGAACCGAAACGGGGTACTTTGGCATCCAGAAGATAGGATTCTCTCTGATAGCCTGCAAATGCCAGAGACTCTTTGTGTTCGCTTTCTCTCTCTGCTCTCCATTTTACAAGATACTGGTCTACCTTCTCACCTAAAGGCTTGCAGCCGGGCAGGGAAATAATGCCCAGAGAGCCGACGGGGATAGTCTCCAGATTTCTTTTTTCTTCACGATTCGCCATTGGGGTGATCCTCACTTTCTGATTCTGTATACTGTTCTGTTACAAACAAATGATTAATTGTCAGATGTATTCTGCATACGCTTTTTGCACATACGAATATCGGGGCCGGTCAGCTTACACAGATCGTAATGACTGGTGATACGGGAAAATACCCGGTCTGAATACCGGTCGCGCAGTTCCTCCAGACTCAAATTTGTGGAGATGATCGTAGCGTTTTTCCGCAGATGTCTCTCATTCAGACAGGAGAACAGCTGGGAGGCTACAAAAGTATTGGTCATCTCTGTGCCGAGGTCATCAATGATCAGCAGATCGCAGTTATACAGATCCTCGTAGAATCCGGAGAGAGCTTCTTTTGCCCTGCTGTCGAAGGCATAACGGGCAAGAGTATCAAACAGCCCGGAAGCACTGAAATAGATCACGGAATGACCGGTTTGCAATAATTCACTGGCGATACATCCCGACAAAAAGCTTTTGCCAGTACCTACTGTACCATAAAAGAATAAATTGTGGTAGTCTTGTTTGAAGTTTTGTACAAAATTGTGGCAGACATCCACGCATTTTCGGAAATGCGTAAGATCATCGCCCTGATAGTATTCGTAAGAAAGGTTGGAAAAATTCTCAGAAGCGATCATATCCCGGATATGGGACTGCTCATAGAGAATATCCAGTTCCTGCTGGTGAAAACAGTGACATTTTTTGCGAAGACCATCTTCACTGTCAATATAACCTGTATCTTTGCAATCGGGGCAGTCATAGACGGGTTCCAGATAGTCTGCTGGGTATCCGGCGGACGTGAGCAATTCTCTTTTCTGACGGGAGATTTCCTTTAGAGAAGAACGCAGTCTGGTAAGCGCCTCGTCATCACCGTTCAATAAAAGCTTTGCCTGCGCCACGGAAAGTTCACCGACAGACTCATCCAGTCTTCCGTATTCCGGAAGCTTTGTATAAATTTCCCGGCGGCGCTGCTCTGCCAGGTGACGGTTGCGGTCTCTGGTCTGCTCATAGCCCTTCATAATAGAATTGTATTGTGCGTTAGTCAGTGACACGGTCGGTTCCCCTTATCTGCTCATTGCTGGTTGTTCAATATCTGAATATTAGTTGCTTAAAATTTCCTTTTCCAGAGCGGCGAAATCGTAGCTGTTCTGGGTAAACTGTGTAAAGCGGTTGGAGGACCCGGAAGAAGCGGGCTTCGCAGTCTTTTTCTTCTGGAAAGAGTCATCCATCTGCTGAATATCGGCCTTGTGGCGTACATTAGCCTGCCTCCAGCTGTTCAGGATTCCTTCCGCATATTCAAAGCGATGCTTGTCCGTAGCCAGAGAGCTGCGCTCACAGGCTTCCAGTATAATATCTGTGCTGAAACCGTAATCTCTGGTCCAACGGTTGATGAATTCCAGTTCTTTCGCTGTGGGAGAGGTACTGCGTCCTAAGCTGTTCATAATGGAATATACGCTTCTGTCGTAGCGGGTGGAGAATTTCTGCGCCTGCTTCGGGGTGGTGATTCCTTCTTCCGCCCAGTTGACAGCAACTTTTTCTATGTATTTGAAATCTTTCTTGCCGCGCTCCACACAGTACTGTAGCAGATAATCGATCAGATCCTCTGAAAAATGCAGTACATCAGTGAAAAACAGGATCGTCTTGATCTCGGAAGGAGTCAGAGGCTTGCCAATATAAGCTTCTGCAATAAAGAGAAGCTGGGAGGTCTCTTCCCGTTCCTTGAATTCCCGTAACTGATCCAGAGAATAAGCCGGCTTTGCGTAAGGGTTGACAGTTTCCTGGGGTGTTGCCGGTACAACTGCAGCCGAAACCTGTGGAATAGCAGCGGCAGGAATCACAGAGACTCCGGCGGGAGTATTCTGCATCTGCGAAGGACCGGAGGTCAGCAGGACATTATGCTGGGGGGCAGGGGCAGCCTGCGTGCTCAGATCACGAAGATGAATCCCTACCAGTGTTTTATTATCATCGAAGTCCAGATCCAGGATCTGCTGCTTTTCCCAGTATTTCAGTGCACGGATCACATCCTTTTCCGTGTGGTTGAACTTGTCCGCAATTCCGGACACACTGATAGCCTGTTCCGCATTCAGCATGCGCAGCAGATAGAAATAGACCTTCAGCTGTGCGTCGTTGGCATCTTTCATATATTCATCAATAAACAGATTGGATACTACCGTAGAATCTGCATAATTATCTTTATAGAGCGCTATCCGTGCCATAACACACAATACCTTCTTTCACAAATCGTTCCTTTTTCAAAGTAAGACCAAGTATAGCATAAGACCTGTGAAAAAGAAATAGTCAATTTGCCGGAAAACCTTGTAAACACTGGACTTTCGGACTCCTGGATAAAAATGTGGAAACGGTGGATATTGTGGATACCAAAAGACGGTGTATCGAGAAAACCCTATATATCGGCAGATCATCGCCAAAATCCGACAGAAAATTATCCACAGGAAAACAACAAAATATCCACAGGGAAAACGGGGATAATCCCCGGTGTTTCCTGTGGATAATGTGGACAACTATTTGCCAAGCAGGTTTTCACCGATTTTTACTACATCTCCGGCACCCATAGTTATCAACAGGTCACCGTTTATGCAATTTTCTAATAAAAAGTTTTCAATCTCATCAAAAGAAGGAAAATAGTAACATTCATGGCCCAGTGCCCGGATCTCTGTCTGGAGCGTCTCAGAACTGATTCCCAGGGTATCGGTCTCACGGGCAGCATAAATATCTGCCAGGACGACTTTGTCTGCCAGACTTAAGGCTTTGGCAAAATCTTTCATGAATGCCTTGGTTCTGGTGTAAGTATGTGGCTGGAAGACACACCAGAGGGTCTTGTGGGGATAATTCGCTGCCGCATGCAGGGTGGCTGCAATCTCGGTGGGATGATGTGCATAATCATCCACAATGGTGACACCGCCGATGGTGCCCTTGTATTCGAATCTGCGGTCTGTACCGGTGAAACCGTGCAGGGCAGAAGCGGTAACCTCGCGATCGATCTTCAGCAAATCGGCCAGGGCAATGGAAGCAATGGCATTGCATACGTTATGCTCTCCGGGAACCTGCAGAGAAAAACTGCCGGACACTTCCCCATGCCGGTGAAGCGTAAAGGAAGGATGACCGAACTCGTCATAAGTAATATCCGAGGGATAATAATCGGCAGCGGACCCGTCACTGTTGACCGCTTCTTTATTAAAAGTGATCACGCGACAGTCCAGATCTCCTGTGATCTCCTGTAATCTGTCAATGGCACCGTTGATGATCAGACAGCCGTCAGCGGGCAGAAGCTTTGCAAATTTATGGAAGGAATTCCGGATATCCTCCAGATCCTTGAAAAAGTCCAGGTGATCTTCTTCGATATTCAGGATCATACCGATCCTGGGGAAAAAGCTTAAGAAGCTGTTGGTGTATTCGCAGGCTTCTGTAACGAACAGATCGGTACTGCCGACACGGATGTTGCCACCGATGCTTTTTAACATTCCGCCGATGGACAGAGTGGGATCCGTACCGGCATGCAGCAGAATCTCACTGACCATGGAGGTCGTGGTGGTCTTGCCGTGAGTACCGCTGATGGCAATAGGGGTCTTGTAATTCTGCATGATCTCTCCTAAAAGCTGCGCTCTGGTGAGATTCGGGATCCCTTTTTCCATAGTAGCGACATATTCGGGATTGTCTTTGTGAATCGCGCTGGTAAATACGACACAATCGATATCATCGGTAATATTCCCGGCACGTTGTCCATAAAATACATTGATCCCCTTTCTTTCCAGAGTTTCGGTGAGGGGGCTTTTGGAACGGTCGGAACCGGACACACGGAAGCCGGCATCCTTCAGAATCTCTGCGAGACCGCTCATGCTGATACCGCCGATACCTACAAAATAAATGGACGAGGGGTGATTAAAGTCTATCTGATACATATTGGCACTTCCTTAATATAGTGTAGTTGCATTGCTTATTATGTAACTATTCAGAGCAGTTACCTTATTATTAATATTATATACATAGGAACGAAAAAAAACAATCCATAGGTACGATTTTGAAAAAATGTGTAAGTTTACTATTTTTTGCAAAACCAATCCAGACGGGATTGGCATAAATTGACAAAAAGCTTACAAAAGATAAGCTAATTATGTAAAAAATGGATATGAAAATGGTAAAATGACAAAAAAACCTAGTAATAAATATTCACTTTCCTTTGGCAATGTGTTATAATCAGATTATAACATCCGAAGGAAAGAGCAGGCACTTTTTCGAGACAGATGGATACATCGGATAATAGCCGCGAGCGACTATTTATTACAACAGGTGGAAGGCTAGATAGAGGTGAGGATATGATTAAGAAAGAAATGATAGCCATGCTATTGGCTGGAGGACAGGGAAGCCGTCTGGGTGTCTTGACATCCAAGGTTGCTAAACCTGCCGTTGCATTTGGAGGCAAGTACCGCATTATCGATTTTCCCCTTTCTAATTGTATTAATTCGGGAGTGGATACGGTAGGCGTACTGACACAGTACCAGCCCCTCAGACTGAATACCCATATCGGAATCGGTATTCCCTGGGATCTGGATCGTAATATCGGAGGAGTGACCGTGCTGCCTCCCTATGAGAAGAGTACCAACAGTGAATGGTATACCGGTACTGCGAATGCGATCTATCAGAACCTGGAGTATATGGAGAGCTATAATCCAGAGTATGTGCTGATCCTTTCCGGAGATCATATTTATAAGATGGATTATGAAGTGATGTTGGATTTCCACAAGGCCAACAATGCAGAAGTTACTATTGCGGTAATGCCTGTTCCCATGGAGGAGGCCAGCCGTTTCGGCATCATGATCGCAGATGAGAACCATCGCATCACCGAATTTGAAGAGAAGCCGGAACATCCCAGAAGCAATCTTGCAAGTATGGGTATTTACATATTTAACTGGAAGACATTGAAGGAAGCACTGATCGCTATGGCAGATCAGCCGGCACTGGATTTTGGTAAGCATGTCATTCCTTACTGCCATGAAAAGGGGGCTCCGCTGTATGCGTATGAGTTCACCGGTTATTGGAAGGATGTAGGTACTTTGAGTTCCTATTGGGAAGCCAACATGGAACTGATCGATATCGTACCGGAATTCAACCTGTATGAGGAATACTGGAAGATTTATACCAAGAGCGAGATCCAGCCCCCTGATTATATTGCTGCCGACAGTGTGGTAGAGCGCAGTATCATCGGTGAAGGCTCCGAGGTCTATGGAGAAGTATATAATTCCGTCATCGGTTGTGGTGTTACGATCGGTAAGGGAACCGTGATCCGGGATTCCATTATCATGAACCAGACCCAGATCGGTGAAGGATGTGAGATCAACAAGGCGATTATCGCAGAGAATGTTGTGGTAGGTAATCAGGTAAAATTAGGTGTCGGTGAAGAAGCAGAGAACGATACGGCACCTCATATTTACAACCACGGACTTGTAACCATCGGTGAGAAGAGCGTGATTCCTGACGGTATCAGCGTAGGCAAAAACTCAGTGATATCCGGAGTGACAGCTGCTGCAGATTATGAGGATTCCCAGCTCGCAAGCGGCAAAACATTAATTAAGGCAGGTGAATAGCAGTGAGAGCGATTGGAATTATTTTAGCAGGCGGTAACAATCACAGGATGCGGGAACTTTCCCAGAAGAGAGCTATATGTGCGATGCCGATTGCAGGCAGCTACCGCAGTATTGACTTTACACTGAGTAATATGACCAACTCTCATATTCAGAAGGTGGCAGTGTTTACCCAATACAATGCAAGAAGTCTGAACGAGCATCTGAATTCTTCCAAATGGTGGGATTTCGGACGTAAACAGGGTGGATTATATGTATTCACTCCCGCTGTAACAGCAGAGAACAGCAACTGGTACAGAGGAACCGCAGATGCAATTTACCAGAATCTGCAGTTTTTGAAGGACAGCCATGAGCCTTATGTAGTTATCGCATCCGGCGACTGTGTATACAAGCTGGATTATAATAAGGTGCTGGAATACCATATCGAGAAAAAAGCAGATATCACTGTAGTCTGCCGCGATATGGAAGCCGGTACGAATGTAGAGCGTTTCGGTACGATTCGCATGAACGAGGAAAGTCGTATCGAAGAGTTCGAGGAGAAGCCCTTACAGGCGAAGACCAATACCATTTCCTGTGGTATTTATGTGGTTCGACGCAGACTGCTGATCGAGATGATCGAGAAGTGTGCTGAGGAAGACCGCTACGATTTCGTAAGAGATATCCTGATCCGTTACAAGGATCTGAAGAGAATCTATGGATACAAGATCAAGGATTACTGGAGAAATATCGCATCTGTGGATGATTACTACAGCACCAATATGGACTTCTTGAAAGCAGATGTGAGAAACTATTTCTTCAAGCAGTATCCGGACGTATATTCCAAGGTGGATGACCTGCCTCCCGCAAAATATAATCCTGGTTCCCAGGTGCGTAACAGCCTGGTATCCAGTGGATGTATCGTCAACGGTGTGGTAGAGAATTCCGTGATCTTTAAGAAGAGCTATATCGGCAATAATTGTGTGATCAAGAATTCCATTATCCTCAATGATGTGTATATTGGAGATAACACGCATATTGAAAACTGTATTGTAGAGAGCCGTGACACGATCCGTGCAAATTCGTACTTTGTGGGAGAAGGCGAAGTTAAGATCGTAGTTGAGAGGAATGAACGATACGTGATCTAAGTGATCCGGATTCTCAATGACTACATTGCGAGACTGCTTGCAGGCAGGGCAATGTGGTCATTAGGGAATCTAACAGATATGAGTAAGTAGGGCGATAGCCCGGAATACGAATATCTGTAGCGTTTCGAGAGCCTGCAGGGCGGAGAAATGCGTAGGGATCACGATAACACCAAGGGGGTTAGCAAATGCAGATTACAGATGTACGTGTTCGTAAGATCACCAAGGAAGGCAAGATGAAAGCTATCGTATCCATTACACTGGATGATGAATTCGTCGTACATGATATCAAGGTGATCGAAGGTGAAAAGGGATTGTTCATTGCAATGCCGAGCAAGAAGGCAACGGACGGAGAATACAGGGATATCGCACATCCCATCAATTCTTCCACCAGAGAGAATTTGCAAAGGGTGATCCTGGAGAGTTACGAAAAAGCATTGGAGGAGCCGGAAGAGGCAATCTAAGCTGCATAGGGATAAACAACAAAAGCTGTTGTCAACAGAGTGATCTGTGGCAACAGCTTTTTAAATTGCAGTTATCTTTTATTCGCCGGACGAAAATCAGGAACGCTGATAAGCACATAATCCGTTTTCAAATTGCAGACGATCGATCAATTCCAGGGAACCGCCGATTCTCCGGTATAGTTCTATGGTGCCTGTTGCATTGCCGCCTTCCCAGAGAGGAATGTCGGATACTTTTCCGTCAGGACTTTCATAGAGTAACGGCATCATCTGCTCTTTGCTGCAGCTTCCGGAGATCCGTACAACGGAAGTGCGGTTCTGGGCTTTGAAATGCCAGATAAAACGTTTGTTGGTCTCTTTCACTTTCCACTTGCAGCGGGACAGTGTAAGAGGTCTGCCAAAATGATACTCGAAATCTTCCCCGGTATAGGTCAGCTGCATCAGAATCCTGCGTCGCATGGGGAAAAAGAGAAATTTCGGACAACAGCCGTCGATGGCCAGAGCCGAATGCTTCAATTCCCGCCCGGTTTTCTCACTGATCAGGTGGCCGGAAGCAAATTGCAGCCAGGGCTGGTTGTAACTGCGGCCCCAATGTTTGTCCGCATAGCCGTAGGATGTCTCGGGAGTTACCTCGTAGGTGACACCGTTCAAAATGACGGTCCCACGGAAAAAGGTACGGATACCTTCCCCATGCCAGAAACTTTCCAGGGCATGAACCGCGGTAAAAAAAGCATTGGCAATATAGCCGGTATGACAGGCAACCGCCTTATGCACTTCCAGATCCCAGATAAAACTGCCCGCATCGGTCATAAGAGAGCGATGTCTTGCAACCTCATCGGAGATATCAATCGAACCACTGATCCGGTTTTCGCTGTAGACACAATCCTCAAACTGCATGTAAAAGGGATCCTGGGCCACCTGCAGAGAGGTCAGGGGATAATATGCCCGAAGCTGGAGCCCGCTATCTCCCGGCTCAGGGAATACACCGGCTTTTATGCAGAGATAAGATGGTTTCAGACCATGACGTTTATAGTAGGGATGCTGACCTAAAATAGGCTGGGAAGTACCGAGAGCCGGATTTAAAATGCTGTATTCTACAAAAAAAGTGCGGGTTTCCTGCGTCGTGGGACAAATGCCCTGGAAGGAATGCCACCAGCGCATGTAACCACGTTTTGCATCGGAACCCCGCAACATATATGCATTTCTTTTCAGATCAGATAAATTCATGGATCAAAGACTCCCCCGCTTTTGTACCCCTCAAAACAACATTTCGTAGATAATATGTATATTATAGTACTATATGTTGTGAATGACAAGAGTGTCGGAAGAATCTTAAGAATTATTTAGATATTTTCTTTGATCCGGATATCTACTGCTACATAATTGTATTCTTTTTCCGGATTTTCGCCGGTCGTCAGATAGGCAAACAGCAGGGAAAGAGGGTTGCTGCCCTGAATTTTCGGCTGTTGGCAGATGGTGGCGGCAATGGTGCCATTTTCCAGCATTTGGCGTGTGGTGGGGACCAGATCAAAAGCGATGATCCGAATCGCCTTTTTTTTACCCAGAGCCTCTACACTGCGGCAGCCTCCGTAGACACCGCCGGCGGCGAAGAACAGTGCATTGATCTCCGGGTGCTTTGACAGAAGTGTCGTTGTCTTTTCGTAGCTTTCCACTTCGTCATCGTGGATCTCCACGGTATCCACGACGCGGATCCGATCAGAGAAAGGTTCTAATGTCTTCAGAAATCCCGCAATGCGCTCTGTGTGACAGAGAATGTTGGAGGAACCTGTGACAATACCCACGTTTACCGTGCCGGAGGTCATCAATTGCAGAAGACCGGCGGCGGTGGCACCACTGCGGGTGTAGTTGCTGCCGACATAAGCGATACGTCTGGAATTTTCAATGTCTGTATTCAGCGTGACCACGGGAATCCCCTGCTCGTATAAAGTATTGATGCAGTCGCGGATCCGTTCGTCGTTGTAAGGGGTCATGGCAATGCCGTTCACTTCTTCTGCAAGAAGCTCTTTGACTGCCTGTAACTGGGCCTCCACACCGAAAGAAATCTGTTTGGTGATCACGGTACAGTTGTAACCTGCCAGCTCTTCCGCCTTTTCATTGATTCCGGCCAGAACATCCTGAAAAAAAGGATTCCCGGTGGAAAACAGAATGACACCCAGCTTCAGCCGCTTTTTCTGCGCTGCCAGAACGAGACCGGCGCGGTTGGGTTTATAGTCCAGCTCTTTTGCAATTTTTCTGATCTTTTCGGCGGTCTCCGGGTTTACTGCGCCGCGATCGTTTAAGACGCGATCCACAGTGCCGCGGGATACTCCGGCCAATGCGGCGATTTCTTTGATGGTTGCCATAGAATACTCATGCCTTTCCGTAATATCTGTTCCAGGTATCTGGTTATAAAGGTATCATATTTCCAGAGGGACGTCAACGAAAGTGCAGAATTTGTCCGGGCACGCTGAATGGATGATGAATGATGAAATTCCATCTTCACTTTTTAGTGAAAAAATACTGAAAACATAAAAACTTCTACTTGAAAAATTTTTTCACAACAGTTATGATAAGACTATAACGTGCACGGGCACGAAAAGGAACGAAAATGGATCACAACACAAACGTAGGAGGAAGATTCATGCTATATATTGGAATCGATCTGGGCACTTCGGCGGTAAAACTGCTTTTAATGGACAGTGAAGGGAACATCCGGAATATTGTATCCCGGGAATACCCTTTGTATTTCCCACATCCCGGCTGGTCGGAACAGAAGCCGGAGGACTGGTATGAACAGACTATGGAGGGCATCCGGGAGCTTTTGAAAGATGCGGACAAGAGCCAGGTGGCAGGCATCAGCTTCGGAGGACAGATGCATGGACTGGTCATTCTGGATGAGAAGGATCAGGTGATCCGCCCTGCCATCCTCTGGAACGATGGCAGAACCACAGAGGAATGCGATTATCTGAATAATGTGATCGGCAAAGAGAAGTTGTCTGAGTACACTGCGAATATTTCTTTCACCGGATTTACCGCGCCGAAGATCCTCTGGGTGAAAAAGAATGAGCCAGAGAACTTCGCACGGATCAAAAAGATCATGTTGCCGAAGGATTACATAGCTTATCGTCTGACCGGCGTACATTGTACGGATGTATCAGATGCTTCCGGGATGTTATTGTTTGATGTGAAGAACCGTTGCTGGTCGAAGGAAATGTGTGAGATCTGCGGAGTGAGAGAAGAGCAGTTGGCCACTTGTTATGAGAGTTATGAAAAGGTGGGCTGCGTATTGCCGGAGGTGGCAGACGAACTGGGGATTCCCGCAAATGTTGTGGTAGCGGCGGGAGCCGGGGATAATGCGGCCGCCGCTGTAGGTACCGGAACTGTAGGAGACAATATGTGTAATATTTCCCTGGGTACCAGTGGAACAATCTTTATTTCCTCCAATCATTTCGGAGTAGATCAGCACAATGCCCTGCATTCCTTTGCCCACGCAGACGGACATTACCATCTCATGGGCTGCATGCTGAGTGCCGCTTCCTGTAATAAATGGTGGATGGATGAGATCATCGGAACGAAGGATTATGCCGCAGAACAGGCGCAGATTGAGAAGCTGGGAGAAAATCATGTCTACTTCCTGCCGTATCTCATGGGCGAGCGTTCTCCCCATAATGATCCCAATGCCAGAGGAACTTTTATCGGAATGACCATGGATACCACCAGAGCCGATATGACGCAGGCGGTACTGGAAGGCGTGGCATTTGCACTGCGTGATTCACTGGAGGTGGCAAAATCTCTGGGAATCCATCTGGAGCGGACCAAGATCTGCGGTGGCGGAGCCAAGAGCCCGTTGTGGAAGAAGATGATCGCCAATATCCTGAATCTGAAGGTGGATGTGATAGAAAGCGAAGAAGGACCGGCCATGGGCGGTGCCATGCTGGCGGCAGTAGCCTGTGGGGAATATGCAAGTGTGGAGGAGATCGCGGAGAAGTTCGTCAAAGTCACCGGAACGGTAGAACCGGATCCGGAACTGGTGGCAAAATATGAAGACCGCTATCAGAAATTCCGCCAGATCTATCCGGCATGCAGACCGCTGTTTGAGATCATTAAATAACGCGTAGAAAAATCAAACAACAACATAATAAAATGAACCTCGTAATTTTAAGTTTGAGCTATAATAGAGAAAGGTTGGTAGAGTAGAATGCATATTTTATCTGTAAAAGATCCTGCATTTCGTAAGTATGGCAGAGTGATCACCAATGTGGATTTTACACAGCTGGTGGAAGAAATGAAAAAGACTCCGGTTCCTGACGGCGTGGTGTACGAGCCCGGGATCAATGCTTTGGAAGCATTACCTGTGAAAAAAGAACTGGAGACCATCACATACGGAGAAATGCCTGTACAGATCGGTTACTGCAATGGCCATAATTCCAAACTGAATGCCGTGGAATATCACAGAAGTTCCGAAATTAATGTGGCAGCAACGGATGCTATCCTGATCCTGGGGCTGTTAGCGGATGTGGCAGAAGATTTTACCTACGATACTTCTAAGATGGAAGCATTTTTAGTACCGGCCGGAACCGGTGTAGAGGTCTTCGCAACTTCTCTGCATTATGCTCCCTGTGGAGTAGACGGACAGGGATTCCAGGTAGCCATCGTGTTACCTCAGGGCACTAACTATCCGTTAGAAGGAGCACATCAGAAGGTGGAGCAGGGCAAGGCACCCAGCGAGGATGCGCTGCTTGCCGCTACGAACAAATGGCTGATCGGCCATGCGGAGGGTGGACTTCCAGAGGGAAGCTTCCTCGGGCTTGTTGGAGAGAATCTGGATGTCAGCAAATAATGGTGGCAGAATAAAAAGATTTGAACGCCGGAATCCCCTGCATGGATGTATGACGGCGGTAAAATAAATGGTGTAGAGAAAAAGAAAACGAAAATAGGAGGATTACAAAATGAGTAATTTACCCGAAGTAAAAATTGGCGTTGTGGCTGTCAGCCGTGACTGTTTCCCCGAGAGTCTTTCCGTGAACAGAAGAAAAGCTCTGATGAAGGCTTATACCGAGAAGTATGGAACAGACAGTGTCTATGAGTGCCCGGTATGTATCGTAGAGAGCGAGATCCATATGGTACAGGCTCTGGAAGACATCAAGAAGGCAGGCTGTAATGCACTGTGCGTATATCTGGGCAACTTTGGCCCCGAGATTTCCGAGACCTTACTGGCAAAGCATTTTGACGGTCCTGCAATGTTCATTGCAGCAGCAGAAGAGACCCAGAATGATCTGCTAGGCGGCAGAGGCGATGCTTACTGCGGTATGCTGAATGCAAGCTACAACTTAAAGCTTCGTAATGTAAAAGCTTATATCCCCGAGAATCCCGTAGGAACTGCAGCGGAATGTGCAGATATGCTGCATGAGTTCATTTCTATCGCAAGAGCTATTGTGGGATTAAGTGATCTGAAGATCATTTCCTTCGGCCCCAGACCTTTGAACTTCTTAGCTTGTAATGCACCCATCAAGCAGTTGTACAATCTGGGGGTAGAGATCGAGGAGAACTCCGAACTGGATCTGTTCGAAGCCTTCAAGAAGCATGATGGAGACGAGAGAATCCCCGCCAAGGTAAAAGAGATGGAAGCAGAACTGGGGGCAGGCAACCATAAGCCCGAAGTACTGCCTAAGCTGGCTCAGTATGAATTGACACTGTTAGACTGGATCGAGGCTCACAGAGGATATCGTAAGTATGTAGCCATTGCCGGAAAGTGCTGGCCTGCATTCCAGACCCAGTTTGGTTTCGTACCCTGCTATGTGAACAGCCGTCTCACCGGTATGGGCATCCCCGTATCCTGTGAAGTAGATATTTACGGCTGCTTAAGTGAGTTCATCGGAACCTGCGTCAGCGCAGATACCGTAACTCTGCTGGATATCAACAACACTGTTCCCGATGATATGTACGAAGAGTCCATCAAGGGTAAATTCAACTATACCCACAATGACACCTTCATGGGATTCCATTGCGGTAACACCAACTCCAAGAAGCTGACCTCCTGCAACATGAAGTACCAGATGATCATGGCAAGAACCCTTCCCGAAGAGGTGACCCAGGGTACTCTGGAAGGAGATATCGTTCCCGGAGACATCACCTTCTATCGTCTGCAGTCTACCGCAGACAACAAGCTGCGCGCATATATTGCACAGGGTGAAGTACTTCCTGTAGCTACCAGATCCTTCGGTGGTATCGGTATTTTCGCTATCCCCGAAATGGGACGTTTCTATCGTCACGTACTGATCGAGAAGAACTTCCCTCACCACGGTGCTGTTGCTTTCGGACACTTCGGCAAGGCTCTGTACGAAGTATTCAAATACATCGGCGTACCTGTAGAGGATCTGAATTTCAATCAGCCGAAGGGAATGCTGTATCCGACCGAGAATCCTTTCGCCTAAGGTGGAATAGTAACCTACATAACGAATAGAATCATAAAAGAGGCCTCTGCCGGGATTACCTGGCAGGGGCCTTTTCGTGTGTGCGCCTTGCGGTGCCGTTGTAATCCAAAGGCAGAACATTCATAAACATTAAGAAAACAGCGAGAATCACCACATAAATATAAGGATAGATAATCACAGGTATCATTTTCAGATATTTCAGAAATTCTTTCATAAAACAATTCCCCTATCTATAAAAATCCCCCGTAAATTATAACAAAAACAGTATAGCAAAAAATGATAAAATCTGAAAAAAAGATATTGCATTTTTGAAACGCTGCGTATATACTCTCAACGATAGAAATAAATAGCTATGGAAGCAACCGGAAAACCTTGATAAATACCGTAGCTACAAAATTCAGAGAGGATATTATCATGACAAAGGATCTGACAAAAGGCAGCCCCATGAAACTTATCATCAGCTTTGCTGTGCCGTTATTATTCGGATTTTTATTCCAGCAGTTCTATAATCTGGTAGATACCATGATCGTAGGACGGTTTCTTGGTGTGGATGATCTGGCAGCAGTAGGCTCTACCGGCTCCATCAACTTCCTGGTCATCGGTTTCTGCATGGGTGTCTGCAATGGATTTGCCATCCCCGTGTCCCATAAATTCGGTGCCGGAGATTATGTGGGCATGCGCAAATATGTGGCCAACTGTGCCTGGCTGGGACTTGCCTTTTCCGTCATCATGACCGTGGTGACGGCGATCCTGTGCCGGGACATTCTGGTATGGATGAAGACGCCCGCCAACATCATTGATGGGGCGTATAACTATATTTTCATTATATTTATCGGTATTCCCACGGTATTCCTGTACAACATCGTGGCAGGCGTGATCCGTGCAACCGGCGACAGCAAGACTCCTGTGGTATTCTTAGTGCTGTCTTCCATTATTAATATTGTGCTGGATCTGTATTTTATCATATCCCTGCACATGGGCGTGGCGGGGGCAGCCTGGGCAACGGTGATCTCCCAGGGAGTCTCAGGTGTGGCATGTCTGGTCTATATGGTGAAAAAATTCGAGATCCTGCGAATCCACAGGGAAGAATGGAAAGTGGATGGGCATATGATGATGGTGCTGTGTGGCATGGGAGTTCCTATGGGGCTACAGTATTCCATTACCGCCATTGGCAGCGTAATCTTACAGACTGCAGCCAATACCTTAGGTTCTGCGGCAGTTGCGGCCATGACTGCAGGCGGCAAGATCGGTAACTTCTTAGCCTGCCCTTTTGATGCCATGGGTTCCACTATGGCAACCTACGGTGGACAGAACGTGGGAGCCGGCAAACTGAACCGTCTTGGCAAGGGACTTAAATCCTGTGTACTGTTGGGGGTAGGATACTCTGTGATCGCATTTTTGATTGCAGTATTTTTCGGCGGTCCGCTGGCACAGCTGTTCGTGGATGGCGGCGAGGCAGAGATCATTGCCAACGTGTGTGCTTTCCTGTTATGGAATACGGCATTCTATATTCCGCTTGCACTGGTGAACATTGTCCGTTTCCTGATCCAGGGTATGGGTTTCCCGAAATTCGCCATTTTAGCAGGTGTCTTCGAAATGATCGCCAGATCCCTGGCAGGCTTTGGACTGGTGCCAATCATCGGCTTCACCGGGGTATGCCTGGGCAGTCCCATTGCCTGGGTCATGGCGGATGCATTCCTTATTCCGGCTTATTTCCATGTGAGTAAGGTGCTGCAAAAGAGGATGGTGCCGCAAACGGATGTCCCACAGGCAGTTTGACGATACGCCGGTCGTAAGTCACCAGACCGTTGACCTCTTCCTCTACATCGGAGAGCTGCGTGTATACCACACCGCTCAATCCTTTTGAAATCAGAGGAAATAATTGTCTGGAAAATAACTGCTTTAGGGCAGCAGCCATCTCCTCCGGGGTGTCATATTTCTGATATCCGTAGACCCGGTCCACACTGGAATGCCCGTCGATGTGACAGGCGTAGCCACCATATTCCGAGATAACGAAAGCCCTTTTTCCATCCAATTTTACCTGTAACGGACGGAAGTAGTTATGAATACTGCGGAAATCCCCGCCTTTCTGGTCGAACCAGCCGCTGGCATGGTCTACCGGACGGGTGGGGTCTTTTTTTGCCACCATTTTCGCAATACGGGCAGCATCGAACTGTCCCCAGCCTTCGTTGAAGGGCACCCATACGGCGATGGAAGGGACATTGTACAGGTGATCTATGGTGTCAAGACATTCCTGTTCCCAGCTTTTCCGGCCTTCTTCCGAACCACGGGAGAACAGCTCATAATGATTATCCTTCGTGTGGGCGGACATGTGGGGGAACAGTGTGGGCATATAGCATACCCAGGGCATATGATAGGTAGAGCCGCCGCTGACCATATCCTGCCATACGATCATGCCCAGACGATCGCAGTGATAATACCAGCGCAGAGACTCGAGCTTGATATGTTTCCGGAGCATATTGAAGCCCAGCCCTTTTGCGAGGCTGATATCATAGACAAAGGCCTCATCGCAGGGAGCAGTCATCAGCCCGTCGGACCAGTAGCCCTGATCCAGGATCCCGTGGAGAAAATAGGGCTTGTGATTCAGACAAAACCGCAAAATTCCCTTGGAATCCTTTTCGACTGAGAAACATCGCATGGCAAAATAACCATCCACAGTATCCTCATCGGCGTTCAGGGTAAAAGGATACAACCAGGGGTGTTCCGGGCTCCAAGACTTGAAATTTACCGGCTCCGGTGCATCAGCAGGATCCGTTGCAGAATAGGTGACGCTGGCGGGAAAAGAAAGCACAACCGTGGTATGCGTGAGCCCAAAGGAATCCTGTTGCTCAGAAATTTTACGTACACGCATCTGCGTGAGTGAACCGGTATTTTCCTGTGCGAGGGTTCCGTCGCAAGAGGGGGCACTTATCCGGAATTCCAGATGGTTGAACGGCTTCGGAGAACACAGAACGAAGGTTACGGAAGCCTTGTTGTACTCGGGGGTGATCTTATAATTGATCACATAGTTTTTCGGAACCCATTCGTACCAGACACTCTGCCAGATGCCGCTCTGGGCGGTGTAGAACATGCCGCCGCGGTTCAGGGTCTGCTTGCCTCTGGTGGCGTAACCGGTGTCAGTCAGATCCCGGACTTTTACATAGAGAGATACCGGATCTGCGTTTACATATTCTGTGATGTCTAAGGAAAAAGGAAGGTAGCCGCCACTGTGAGTGCCAAGCTTCTTTGTGCCGAGGAAAACGGTTGCCTCCTGATCTACCGCGTCAAAATGCAGAATGCAGTGCATGTTTTCCTCTTTTTGGGAAAGCTCTTCCGTGGAAAAAGAAAGTTCCCGGTGGTACCACAGGTACTCCGTGGGCTCCAGTCGTCTGTGAACTCTGGAAAGCAGGGCTTCCGGAGAAAAAGGAACCCGGATGATACCCTGAGCGGTAAAATGTGCAGGATCCTCCGAGGAACTGCTCCCATCTGCGGGCACAAAAGCATATTCCCAGAGACCGTTCAGCATATGGTAATCCGTTCGTTTCATTTGCGGACGGGGATATTCCGGCAGGATATCGTCATAGGAACCGGATCGCATCAGCAATTCCCCCCAGGGAGTATAGAGGGGATGCAGGGTATCCTCCGGGTGTGCCTGATTCAGATTCGCAGCAGCATCTTTTAAGTTCATGCGAAAACCTTCTTTCCTAAAATAGATTATTTATAGTATACTACATTTGGAAGTATAGCACATGAAAAATGATACGATTCTTTGAGAAAAAAGTTTAGATAAGCCATCCAGAGAATTAATTCTGAAAAAATGAGGTAGTACAGATGAATATATTGACTGTTGACAATATTACCAAAAGTTATGGAGTACGCAAGATTTTTGACGGAGCCTCCTTTTTCCTGCAGGAAGGGGAAAAGGCCGGAATCATTGGTATTAACGGAACCGGAAAATCCACTTTGCTAAAAATGATTGCCGGGTTGGAAGAAGCCGATGATGGCACCGTGATTAAGGCAAATCACTGTCTGGTGCGTTACCTGCCCCAGAATCCGGAGTTTGCTCCGGAGGAGACGGTGCTGGAGGCAGTGCTGCGTGGCAATCGTGTGGAGGAAAACGCCGGAACCATCGAGGCGGATGCCAAAAGCATGCTGACGAAACTGGGGGTTACGGAATTTGATCAGCCCTGCGGGCAGCTGTCCGGCGGACAGCGCAAGCGTCTGGCACTGGTATCGGTACTGTTGTCCCCGGCGGAGATCCTCTTATTGGACGAGCCTACCAACCATTTGGACAATTCCATGTCTGACTGGCTGGAGGAGCAGCTGCGCCGCCGCAAAGGCGCTATGATCATGGTCACTCACGACCGCTATTTTCTGGACAGTGTCACTGACCGGATCCTGGAACTGGACAAAGGGAAGATTTTTTCCTATGATGCCAATTATTCCGGCTATCTGGAACTGAAAATGCAACGGGAGGAGATGGCACAGGCCAGTGAGAAAAAGCGCCTGAATATCCTACGCAATGAGCTTGCCTGGGTACAGCGGGGCGCCAGAGCCCGCTCTACGAAGCAGAAGGCCAGATTGCAGCGTTTTGAGGAATTGAAAAATGTGAAGGGACCCGTGACGGACGGCAAAGTGGAACTGACTTCCGCAGCATCCAGACTGGGCCGTACCACAGTAGAGATCGAGAATGTATCCAAAAGCTATGGCGATAAAGTGCTGATCCGTGATTTTACCTATCTGTTTGGCAAGGACGACCGGGTGGGATTTATCGGCCCTAACGGCAGTGGTAAGACCACGCTGATGAAAATGATCCTGGGTGAAGTGGCTCCGGACAGCGGACATATTGAGATTGGGCAGACCGTGAAGCTGGGATATTATGCCCAGGAGATCGACGACACCATGATGCATCCGGAGCAGAGAGTCATTGATTATATCCGGGATGTGGCAGAATATATCACCACGGAGGATGGACAGATCACGGCAGCGAGAATGCTGGAGCGGTTCCTGTTTTCCGGAGAAGACCAGTACGGACAGCTGGGAAAGCTGTCTGGTGGAGAACGGCGCAGACTGCAATTATGCAAGGTACTGATGGGGGCACCCAATGTCCTGATTCTCGATGTAAACTGTAGTACCCTTTTGAAGTGTGCATAGAGTGTATCGTGTAATAAATTAGGTGTAAAAAGTACAGGATACACAAAAATATCATTGTACTGTGTATAGTGTAGGAGAGGATGTAGTCAAAAGAGGTGACTACTTTTTTATTTGGTGTATAATGGTAGCTAGAACAAGATGAAAGAGGAAACAACATGAATTTGATTAACATAGAGAATCTGACAAAGTCCTATACTGAGAGGAAGTTATTTAATGGTGCATCCTTTTCTTTACAGGAAGGAGAGAAGGTAGGTGTCATTGGTATCAACGGAACCGGAAAAACAACCTTGCTTAAAATGATTATGGGTGAGGAAGAAACGGATGAAGGAACCGTTACCCTTGCTAATCATGTGGTGCTTCGTTACCTGCCACAGCATCCGGAGTTTGCACCGGATAAAAGTAGTCTGGAATGTGTACTGGAAGGAAACGTGACAGATGAAAATCGTTGGTCCATAGAGAGTGAGGCCAAAGCGATGATGACACGTCTCGGTATTAAAGATTTCATGCAACCTGCGGGACAGTTATCCGGAGGGCAAAGAAAACGACTTGCACTCATTTCGGTACTGCTTTCCCCGGCAGACATACTTTTGCTTGATGAGCCTACAAACCATTTGGATAATGAAATGGCAGATTGGTTGGAAGACTATCTGAAAAAGTGGAGAGGGGCACTCATCATGGTAACCCATGACCGCTACTTTTTGGATAGCGTGACGAACCGAATTATTGAAATCGATAAAGGTTTGATTTATAGTTACCAGACAAATTATTCGGGATACTTGGAATTGAAAACCCAGCGTCAGGAAATGGAGTTGGCAACTGAAAGAAAGCGCCAGTCGATACTTCGTGTAGAACTGGAATGGATACGCAGAGGAGCCAGAGCGCGTTCCACAAAGCAGAAAGCACATATTCAACGTTATGAGGAACTGCGTGACCGTCAGGCACCGGTGCAGGATTCACAGGTGGAATTGAGTTCTATCTCAACAAGACTTGGTAAAACCACAGTAGAACTGGAACATATCTGCAAGGCATATGGGGAGAAGAAACTGATAGATGATTTTTCTTATATCTTTTTGAAAGGTGACAGAGTTGGATTTGTTGGACCAAACGGTTGTGGAAAATCCACCCTGATGAAAATTATTGCAGGAATGATACCACCGGATTCCGGACAGGTTATCATTGGGCAGACGGTCAAGATGGGATATTACGCACAGGAAATCGCTTCGGAAAAGGGAGGCAATGAAAATGAAGTTGACCTATCTTATATGGACCCAAAGCAAAGAGTGATTGATTATGTGAAGGATACCGCAGAATATATCCAGACAACAGAGGGTAGTATCTCTGCATCCGCCATGTTGGAAAGATTTTTATTTCCACCGGAAAAACAATATAGTCCGATTGGAAAACTGTCCGGCGGTGAGAAGAAGAGATTAAACTTACTTCGTGTGCTGGCCACTTCCCCAAATTACATCCTTTTGGATGAGCCTAGTAACAACCTTGACATAGCCACATTAACCATATTAGAAGATTACCTGGACCGTTATGAGGGAATTGTTGTTACCGTGTCTCATGACCGATATTTTCTTGACAGAACCATGAAACGCATTTTTGCGTTTGAGGAAGATGGAAAACTGAAACAATATGAAGGTGGTTATACAGATTATTCCTTGAAGAAATTAGCAGAGAAAGAGGAACAGGAGGCAGAGCAGGCAAAGAAAGCAGGAAATGCATCCAAGACGAATACGCAGCAGGCACAGAAAGGACAGCGTACTCGTGGTCCTCAGAAGTTAAAGTTTACATATCAGGAACAGAAGGATTATGAAACCATTGAAAGTGATATTGCTGCACTGGAGGAAAAAATAGAAAAGCTGGAAAGTGAAATGGCTGCAGTATCAACAGACTTTGTAAAACTGAATCAGATAATGGCTGACAAAGAAGCGGCAGAGAGTCTACTGGAAGAAAAGATGGATAGGTGGATGTACTTAGAAGAATTAGCCGCAAGAATTGCAGAGCAGTAGAGAGTAGAGAAAGTAACCAACGAAAAAAATTGGTTACTTTTTTTGTGCTTAAAAATGAGGGAGGAGCGGATAGAGTGACTGAAACAAATACGAGTAGAAGGTTTTGTGCTTATAATGCACATTCACCTCCAGAACTAGGATAATAGTTAAGAGAGGATATGATTGAACAAAGGATGGTGGTCTATGGATATCAGGCAACAGATAAAGAAATTTGATGAAGAAAACAAACCATTCTATATGGTGGATCATGGGGATGGCGAGTACAGTTTATGTCTTCCACTTAGTTCGTTAAAGGGCGAGTATAGTGATTTTGGACAGGAGGCTTTTAATCAGTATGCTGTTCGAGCAGGAGAACCGGTAACCGATGGCAGATTTTATACACATGGTGATGGTTATGAGTGGGAGCATGTATTTGAAAAAACATTTGAGGGCGAGGAGAATCTGAAAAAGATTTCATTTGACTGTGAAGCAGGAGGGTTCTTTTGTTACTCCAATGATTTTGAAATACTTGCTGAGTATGGCAGGCGGTTCCGTGAAATTTGTATGAAGGAACAGGAATTTACGGAACTTGTATGCAGTGCATGGATTATTTGTATCCATGCCCAGCTACAAGGTAGGGAATGAGTATAAAGATATCTGTTTCCCTATTACACCGGAATGCAGAAAACAGTTGAATGACGCAGTCCTTGGTGCCTATGAACAGGCACTTACACAGAGCCAGAACAGTATGGCAAAGCATCATGAAATGCAGCAGGCACCGGAAGGTCAGGCAATGGACATGACCGGTATGTAAAAAAAATAACCAGAAAAATAAATTGAAATTATATGGAGGAAAAATCAATGAGAAAGATGATGAACAAGGTAGTAGGAAACATGAAGGTAACCGCAGCAAAGGCAGTAATGCTGTTGAAGGATAAGAAGGGAGAAAAGAGTGAAAAATAAAGTAGATTTTTGGGCGCACTTATATAAGGGTTCATAAAAC
>OHMF01000385.1_pt1 | contig 22359 bp, 16 predicted proteins | sample 1569181 | NCBI WGS metagenome assembly OHMF01 (sample SAMEA3879559, study PRJEB24766) | human gut metagenome | biome: human-associated habitat; feature: feces | place: USA | collected 1985/1987
GGTACACGGCGGTTTCAACAGTTGACGTGCATAGACTGATAAGCTGTGGCAAGATCATAAAAGCCCCAGTTTGTAGACCTAAAACAGAATACCGTTCCTTACATAGCAGTCATGCGCTTCGGTGCCTGGCTGCTAATTTTTTTGCGAAAGGAGCAGTATCGAATGAAGCTTGTATTAGCGGAAAAGCCCTCGGTTGCCATGAGTCTCTCGAAAGTGATCGGGGCAGATCAGCGCGGGGACGGTTATATGGAGGGCAATGGCTACCTTGTCAGTTGGTGTGTGGGGCATCTGGTGGAACTTTCCCAGCCGGAAGCCTATGATGAAAAGTATGCAAAGTGGAAGTATGATGATCTTCCGATTTTGCCGGAACATTGGCAGTATCAGGTGTCCGCCAGCACGAAAAAGCAGTTCGGAATCCTGAAAAAGCTCATGCAGCGGAAAGATGTGGAGAGTCTGATCTGTGCAACCGATGCAGGGCGTGAGGGCGAACTGATTTTCCGACTGGTTTACCATCAGTGCGGCTGCAAAAAGCCGGTGGAACGGCTTTGGATTTCATCAATGGAGGACAGTGCTATCCGGGAAGGCTTTCAGAAGCTCAGACCGGGAACAGAATATGATGCCTTATATGAGGCGGCTTTATGCCGGGAGCGAGCCGACTGGATTGTCGGAATCAACGCCACCCGGCTTTTTTCATGTCTGTATGGGCAGACCCTGAATGTGGGGCGCGTGATGACACCAACGCTTGCGATGGTGGTTATGCGGGATGCAGCAATCCGGGCGTTCAAGCCGGAGCCGTTCTACTCGGCAGAATTGAAATTCCGGGATTTTCAAGCGGGTGGTGAGCGGATGAAAGCAAAAGCAGATGCAGAAAAACTGGTGGCAGAGTGCTGTCAGGCGGGTAGTGCCATCATTACCAAGGTGGAGCAGAAAGAAAAATCAGAGAAGCCCCCGGCCTTGTTTGATCTGACATCGCTTCAGAGAGAAGCAAACCGGCAGCTGGGATTCACTGCCCAGCAGACCCTGGATTACACACAGGCTCTGTACGAGAAGAAACTCGTGACATATCCCCGTACCGACAGCCGGTATCTGACGGATGATATGGCACCGCTGGTGCCGGAACTTGTTTCTGTGATCCAGCAGAGCTTTCAGATTCAGGCGGATGTACCGGCACCGGTGAATGCAGCGCAGGTCATCAATTCTAAGAAAGTTACCGATCACCATGCTATTATCCCTACAAAAACAGCGGCGGGTTATGACATTTCCTCGCTTCCCAGTGGAGAACAAGCGATTCTTACTCTGCTGGCGGTGCGGCTGATTTGCGCGGTAGGCACTCCCTGCCGCTATGCAGAGACCATAGTAGAAGCCGAGTGCGCCGGTCAGAAGTTCCGCACGAAAGGCAAAACAGTCACGGATATGGGCTGGAGGCAATATGCAGGAAAGCCGGTTGAAGATGCTGAGAAGAATGCAGAGGCAGGTGAACTTCCGATACTTTCGGAAGGCATGACACTGGAACTTGCCGGTGTCGATCTGAAAGAGGGCAAGACCAGCCCGCCTAAGAGATTTACCGAAGATCTTCTGCTTTCAGCGATGGAGAGTGCCAGCTCGGATGAATTTCCGGCTGGTGTAGAGCGAAAAGGCATCGGCACACCAGCTACACGCGCTGCCATCATCGAAAAACTGGTACAGAAAGGCTTTATCGAGCGCAGGGGCGATAAGAAAACGAAATACCTTTGTTCTACGGACAAGGGAAATGCGCTGGTGACGGTGGTGCCGGAACAGATTCAGTCTCCATCCATGACGGCAGACTGGGAGGAAAAACTGCTGAAAATAGAACACGGCGAGTATGACAGCGATGCCTTTATGGGCGAAATCAGCAGCATGGTCAGCGGACTTGTTAAAACCTACGAGGCTGTAAAAGGAGCCGATGTGCTGATGCAGCCGGAACGCAAGGTCATTGGTTCCTGTCCCGCCTGCGGCAGTGATGTCTGCGAAACGGCAAAAGGATGGTTTTGCAGGGATAAGAGCTGTAAATTTGCGCTCTGGAAGGAAAACAGGTTTTTTCAGACACTGGGAAAGCAGATGACAGAGGAACTGGCAAAGCAACTGGTAAATCGGGGAAAAGCACGGCTTACCCATTGCTATTCCAGGAAGTCCAATCGTTACTATGACACAACCGTTCATGTAGAGACCGGCGAGGACGGTGCAGCAGCATTTAAGCTGGAGTTTGGAGGTAAAAAATGAGCATGAAAATGATGAATGCAGCTTATCTGGTGGATAATGTCGCTCTGCTTTCCTTGCAGGAAAAGCAGGACGGCGTGGAGTTCCATTGCTTTGATATGGACAGCAAGGTGCAGATTGCCGAGGGACACATTGGCTGGGATGTGTTGGATAAACAGCCGTTTTCTACGCTGGAAGAAAGCGCGAGGGTGGCAGCACTCAAGGAGATTCCCCAGCTGGACGGTCTTACCGTTGCGCCGGTAGCCCCGGAGATGCTGGAGCAGATGCGCGGCGGCAGAAAAGTTCTTTGGCAGATGAAAAAGGCTGATCCTGAACTGGAGAATGCTAAAAATATCCGGTTTATCACCAGCAGCTACGAGGATCGGTTCAAAATTCCGGATGGCAGTGCGGTGGAGATTGAGTATCCGAATCGGAAGTTCTCAGCTCGCTGCGAATATATGGACGAATATCATCTGCGCCTTGGGTATGATGTTCTGCACATCTGTCAGCTGGCAGAAATGCTGGAACGCGGTGGCGGTACATGCCGCCCGGAGCCGCTGATTACGGAAGAATGCAGCGCATGGGATTTGGGAAGCAAGGGCTTTCTTGCCATTCAGACCTGTGAGGACGGTTACGACTATACCTTATATCATAAGGACTTCACGGAAATTGACGGCGGACAGATCGACAACCCGGAAATCAGCATGAATGCAGCCAGAGACCAGATTCTTTCGGATTATGGATTCGGTGGCCGCACCATGACGCGGATTGATTATGACGAACTTTGTGATCGTGCAGAGGATGCAGAAATCAGCAGACGGGAATTTGTGCTGGGTAAACTCTCGGATTTGTCTTCCAGAACGGATACGCCGGTGAAAGCTGCTAAGGCGAAGGAGGCGGAGCGATGAAATATAAGCTTACGAAGGCAGAGCAGGAAACCGTCATCAATTTTGACAATGAACTGGATACTGCCAGTATTTACACCCATGACAGCCGCCTGATTAAGAAGCTCCGGGAACTGCGAAAACAGTATCCGGAGCAGTTTATTTTGGAGCACCGGGAGCATGGGTCGGTCACTTATACGATTCCGAAACGCTGTGTTGGTATCCGACCGCCGTACAGTGAAAAGCGGCGGGAACAGCAGCGACAGGAAGCAAAGGAAAACGGCCTGCCGTTTATGGAGAAGGGAGAAATGAATGATGGCAAGAATTGAAAAATGGGATGAAGTGCATGGAAATCAGGCACCGGACGAAAGAATGATGGCATTTCTCGACAGCGCTACCGACCAGTATGCGATTTTGCAGCTTCGCCGCATCGAGGATACGGTATATGAACGCTTTTCGTCTATGCGCGAACTGGAACGGATGGGGCTGGAACCGGATATTGACCATTATGAAGTGGTTTATACGGCTCCGCTGCTTCCCTACAAGGATCAGAATACGATGTTGGAGGAACTGTATGCGAAATTCAATGTTTCCCGCCCTGATGATTTTACTGGGCATAGTCTTTCTGTGTCTGACATCGTGGCTTTACGGCAGAATGGTGTTGTAAGCTGTCACTATGTGGATTCCATCGGTTTCCAGGAACTGCCCGGATTTTTGAAACCGGAGAATTATCTGAAAGCCGCAGAAATGGCAATGGAAGATGATTACGGCATGATTGATGGCGTAATCAATAACGGAAAGAAGGAAGAACCGGCGGAGAAAGCATCGGTTCTGGAACAGCTGAAGGAAAAGCAGGAGGCTGTGCCGCCTGTACTGCCTCGCAGGTACTGCGAAGAAAAGGAGTTATAAATGCGTTTTACGGATGACGAATGGATGCTCATGATGCTTTACAGCCCTGGCACACGGACAGGGCTGATTGCAGAGCTTCAGATGATGCAGAAAAGTCTGACCGGCAGAGATAGAAACCTGCGCAGGTGGACGGCCTCGCTGCTTGCAAAACTGGCAGAGATGACGGATGCAGAATATGAGGCACTGGATTTGTATCCGGACGAATAAAGGAGAGGAGGAAAAAATAGATGATGACGAAAACGGCTTATTATATGCAGATGGCGCAGGAAGCTGCGGCACAGATCACTGGTAGCAAAGAGCAGTGGACAGCGTTTCTGACCACATCCGCACGGCTTTATAAGTATCCTTTTGCGGAGCAGCTGATGATCTATAAGCAGAGACCAGAAGCAACGGCCTGTGCAGAGTACGATCTCTGGAATGACCGGATGAACCGCTATGTAAAGCGTGGCTCCAAGGGCATTGCCCTTTTGGATATGCGCGGGGAGCAGCCGAAACTTCGGTATGTATTTGATGTGGCAGATACCGGAGAACGGAAGAATTCCCGACCGGTACAGCTCTGGAAAATGAATGCGGAGCATGAGCAGCCAATCATTCGCGCACTGGATGCAGCATTTGATGTTCCTGCCGGTGCTGGGTCTCTGGAAAATCATATCATGGAAGCGGCAGAACGCCTTGCAAGGGATTACTGGGAGGAAAACCGCAGGCAGATCAGTGACATCGTTGCAGATTCCTATCTGGAAGGATATGATGAACTCAACATCGGAGCTTCCTTTAAGAGAGCTGCCGCTGTCAGCATCGCATATTCCGTCTTTACCCGGACGGTGGGCAATGCAGATGACTATTTTGAACACGAGGATTTTCTGGACATCTTTGATTTTAATACGCAGGCTGCCGCCAATGTGCTGGGAACTGCGGTCAGCGAAATGTCCAGCCAGATCTTCCGGGAAATTGAACGCACGATCCGAACCTATGAAAGAGATAAGCAGGCAGAAAGGAGCCAAAACTATGATGGAGCTGAATTACACGAAGAACGGCGATTACCTGATTCCGGACATCCAGTTGTCGGTACAGGAACAGAAGCCCCTGGGCAAGTACGGGAGGATGCGCAGAGCGTTTCTGCAGGAGAACAACACGCTGCTGTACAATCACCTGATCCTGACCGAGAAGCTGTACCCGCACCTGTGGGAGATTCAGGAGACCGCGACCGCACGGATGGAGCAGATGATGGCGGATCTTCTGAAAGCGAATCCGGCACCGGACAAGAAATTGAACCAGATGGCCTGGGTGCAGCACATGAACATGCTGAAAGCGCAGGCAGAGGAAGTCATTCTGACGGAACTTATCAACAGTTAAACTTCATGAGTCTGTTTCAGTCCGAAGCAGAGCAGATTCAGAAAATTGATGCGGCGGCAGAAAATGCAGCCAAAGAAGCGGAGAGCGAAAAGCCCTCCGCTTTTGTCATTTCTGAGGATGAAATCGACCGGATGCTGCGGACAGGCTCCAATTTTGAAGGCGGAAAAATCCGTATTTATGCGCTGTATCAGCAGCAAGGGGACGCAAAAGAACGAGCTGCATTCTTGAAAGCGGAATACGGTCTCGGTGGCCACAGCTATACCTTTATGGATGGCAGTCGCGGTTTTGCCGATTATAACGGAAGAGGTATTCTGCTTCGCAATTATGACCATGACCGGGAAGTGCGACTCACATGGTCGGCGGTGGATAAGCGGTTAGACCGGCTTGTGGAAAATGGTCAGTACCTGACTGCGCTGGAGATGGAAGAGTATCGGAAGCTGGAGCAGGAATACGGCGCGCCGCTTCCTATGCCGACTGCCGCCCATGTGTTTCCGCCAACGCCACCGGAACGCTACGATACCGGAAATGAGCATGTGGACAACATGCTGAATACGGCTGCGGATGTCTATGCCCGGAGTGAACTGGCGGCACCCCAGCGTTTTACCGTGATGGAGACAGACGATGGCTATGCGGTCTGGGATGATATTCAGGACGGCATTCATGTAGAGCCGGATGGTGTCAGCGAAGAGTTTACCAGCGAATGGGAGGCAGAGACCTACCGCCAGCAGTTGATTGAAAAAGTTCAGGAACGGGAAGCAAAAGACTGGCTCTATGTTGAACAGAGCAAGCAGAATTTGCAGCAGGACATTCCATTCCCAGATGTGGAATCCGAAGAAGTACAGGAATCGGCTCACGCAGAGACAGATCCTCTGGTACTGGAAATGCAGGAACACGCCAGCGAACTTTCCAGAGAGTCTGGCTATGCACCGGATGAACGGTTTGTGGTCACAATGACCGGCGAGAACTTTCCGGATTCTAAAGATGCGTTTGCCATCTGGGATTATGTCAAAGAAGAGTATTACGGATATTCGGACGGAAAAGTGCAGACATTTGCCGATTATGTGAGTGCATCAGAGGCGTTGCAGGAGATTCGCGGCAGGAACATGGAGGCTGAAAAAGAGCCTGCAACTGTGCAGCCAGAACCCGCAGCTCCGGTGCAGCCGGATTATCGCGTTGGCGATACGCTGTATCTGGACGGAAAGGCATTTACGATTGAAAAAGTCGGGCTTTTCGATGTGGAACTTCGGGACCCGGATTCCGTGTATCCGATCTTCCGCTCGGAAAGCAAGGAAAATCTGGCAAGAATTTTGGGGCATGAGGAAAATGTTCACCTGCACAATCTGGTGGTTGATCTGAATTCTGGAAAAGAAGAAGCGTTCCGGGCAGGGCATGAAGCAAAACATGCGGAGAACTACCGCATCAACAGCTTTCACCTCGGCGAAGGCAGTCCTAAGCAGAAATTCCGTGCCAACATGGATGCCATCTACACGCTGAAAGCCTTAGAAAATCAGCATAGGGATGCGACACCGGAGGAACAGGAAACGCTGGCCAATTATGTCGGCTGGGGTGGGCTGGCAGATGCCTTTGACGCAGAGAAAACTGCCTGGACAGGCGAATATAAGGAGCTGAAAGCAGCTCTTACGGAAGAAGAATATGCCGCAGCCAGGGCTTCGACTCTGAATGCGCATTACACCAGCCCTACCGTGATCCGTGCAATCTATGAGGCATTGGACGGTATGGGATTTGAGAAAGGCAATATTCTGGAACCGTCGATGGGTGTCGGCAACTTCTTCGGTATGTTGCCGGATTCCATGCTGGGAAGCAGACTGTATGGTGTGGAACTGGATTCCATCACCGGGCGCATTGCGCAGAAATTGTATCCGCAGGCAGAAATCAAGGTGGCAGGCTTTGAAACCACCGACCGGCGCGACTTCTATGATCTGGCCGTGGGCAATGTGCCCTTTGGCAACTACCGTGTCAGCGATAAGCCCTATGATAAACTCGGATTTTCTATCCACAACTATTTCTTTGCCAAGGCATTGGATCAGGTTCGTCCCGGTGGCATCGTGGCCTTTGTTACCAGCCGCTACACGATGGATTCCAAGAATCCGGACGCACGAAAGTATCTGGCGCAACGGGCAGAACTGCTGGGAGCCATTCGACTTCCTAACAACGCATTCCGTGCCAATGCCGGTACAGATGTAGTGTCGGATATCATTTTTCTGCAAAAGAGAGACCATCCAATTGATATCGAACCGGATTGGGTGCATCTGGGGCTGATATCGGAGGGTATTACCCTCAACAGCTATTTTGTTGACCACCCGGAAATGGTGCTGGGTGAGATTACAACGGAAAGTACCCAGTACGGCAAGGAAGAATGTACGGTCATTCCGATTCCGGATGAGGATCTGGGAGACCAGCTGCATGAGGCTGTGCAGCATATCGGCGGTCACTATGAAGCGCAGGAGCTGGCACCGGAGGAAGAACTGTCCTTGCAGGGCGAAACCATTCCGGCAGACCCCAATGTAAAGAACTTCTCCTATGCGGTGGTGGATGGGGATGTCTACTTCCGTGAGAACAGCATCATGCGAAAGGCTGACCTTTCTGCGACAGCCACCGGCAGGATCAAGGGCATGGTGGAGCTTCGTACCATTGTGCAGGAACTGATCGACTATCAGCTGAACGATTATCCGGAGGACGCGATTGCCCAGAAACAGCGGGAACTGAATGTAGCCTATGACCGATTCGCCGATCAGTATGGGCTTATCAACTCCCGTGCAAATGCGCAGGCTTTTTCAGAAGATTCGTCTTATTATCTGCTCTGCTCTCTGGAAAATGTAGATGAAAACGGCAGGCTGGAATCCAAGGCGGATATGTTCACCAAACGGACGATTCGACCGGAACGGGCTGTTACCAGCGTAGATACTCCGGCAGAGGCTCTGGCAATCTCCATCGGAGAGCGCGGCAAAGTGGATTTGCCCTATATGTCGGAGCTTTTAGGTACACCGGGAGAATTTGAAAAAATCCAGCAGGAACTGCATGGTGTCATTTTCAAAGACCCGATGACGCAGGGCGGCGAGGAAACCGGCTGGGTGGCGGCTGATGAATATCTGTCCGGCAATGTCCGGGAAAAACTCCGCGTGGCAGAACTGGCTGCGGCTTCTGACCCTGCCTTTGCGGTAAACACGGAATATTTGAAGAAAGCACAGCCGAAAGACCTGGATGCGTCGGAAATTGATGTGCGCCTTGGTGCCACATGGGTCAATCGGGATTATATCCAGCAGTTTATGGAAGAAACCTTTGAACCGCCGTTCTATCTGCGCAGAAATATTGAAGTGAAATTCTCTCCCATGACGGCAGAATGGCAAATTACCGGCAAGAGTACACCGAGCCGGAATGATGTTCATGCCTATATGACCTACGGCACCAGCCGTGCCAATGCCTACCGAATTCTGGAGGATACGCTGAATCTGCGGGATATTCGTATTTACGATACCGTGGAGGATGCAGACGGCAAGCAGAAGCGGGTTCTGAATAAAAAGGAGACCACCCTCGCCCAGCAGAAACAGCAGGCCATTAAGGATGCGTTCCAGAACTGGGTGTGGAAAGACCCTTATCGCCGCGCGGAACTTGTGGAAAAGTATAACGAGCTGTTCAACAGCACTCGTCCCCGTGAGTATGATGGTTCTCATATCCGCTTTGGCGGCATGAATCCGGAAATCCGGCTGCGGGAACACCAGCAGAATGCCATTGCTCATGTGCTGTACGGCGGCAATACGCTGCTGGCCCACGAAGTGGGTGCCGGTAAGACTTTCGAGATGGCCGCTTCTGCTATGGAGGCAAAACGGCTGGGACTGTGCCAGAAATCCATGTTTGTCGTTCCGAATCATTTGACCCTTCAGTGGGCAAACGAGTTTCTGCGTCTGTATCCGAGTGCAAAATTGCTGGTGGCAAGCAAAAAGGACTTTGAAACTGCCCGCAGAAAGAAGTTCTGCGCACGAATTGCTACTGGTGATTACGATGCAGTCATCATCGGGCATTCCCAGTTTGAGAAAATTCCGGTGTCCGCAGAACGGCAGGAGCGGATTTTGACTGCCCAGATTGATGAAATCGAAAACGCCATTGCTGAGATGAAATCCCAGAATGGCGAACGTTTCTCCATCAAACAGATGGAAAAGACCCGGAAAGGATTGGAGGCGAGATTGGAGAAACTTCGGGCAACCGACCGAAAAGACGATGTGATTACCTTTGAGCAGCTGGGCGTAGACCGACTGTTTGTAGACGAAGCACATGCCTTTAAGAATCTGTTCCTCTACACAAAAATGCGCAATGTTGCAGGCTTGTCCACATCGGAAGCGCAGAAATCTTCGGATATGTTTATGAAGTGCCAATATATGGACGAGTTGACAGGCGGGCGCGGCATCATTTTTGCGACCGGCACCCCGGTTAGCAACAGCATGACGGAGCTTTACACCATGATGCGGTATCTCCAGTACGGCACGTTGCAGCAGAAAGGGCTGACCCATTTCGACAGCTGGGCTTCTACCTTTGGTGAGACCACCACGGCCATTGAACTGGCACCGGAAGGAACCGGATACCGGGCAAGAACAAGATTTGCAAAATTCTTCAACCTGCCGGAGCTGATGAATATGTTCAAGGAAGTGGCAGATATCAAGACTTCCGATCAGCTGCATCTGCCGGTGCCGGAGGCAAAATTTGAAACCGTGGTGGTGCAGCCTTCGGAGCATCAGCAGGCGATGGTGGCGGAGCTTTCGGAACGGGCGGCGGCTGTGCATTCCGGTGTGGTAGACCCGTCGGTCGATAACATGCTGAAAATCACATCGGATGGCAGAAAGCTGGGACTGGATCAGCGATTGATGAATCCGCTCCTGCCGGATGACCCAAATAGCAAGCTCAACGCCTGTGTGCGGAATGTGCTTCGGATTTATGAGGAAGGACAGTCGGATAAGCTGACCCAGCTGCTGTTCTGCGACCTCAGCACGCCGAAAAACGATGGAGCCTTCAATGTCTATGAGGATATCCGCGCCAAACTCATCCAGTCCGGCGTACCGGAAGAAGAAATCGCATTTATCCATGATGCTGATACCGAGGCAAAAAAGAAAGATTTGTTTGCTAAAGTCCGTACCGGCCAGGTGCGGGTGTTGTTAGGTTCGACACAGAAGATGGGTGCAGGCACGAACGTGCAGGACAGGCTGGTGGCCGTGCATCATCTGGATGTGGGCTGGCGGCCTGCGGACATGACCCAGCGAAATGGTCGTATCATCCGTCAGGGAAACCGAAACAAAGAAGTGCAGGTTTATCAGTATGTGACGGAAGGAACCTTTGATGCCTACCTCTATCAGACACTGGAGAATAAGCAGAAGTTTATCAGCCAGATCATGACCAGCAAATCTCCGGTACGTTCCTGTGATGATGTAGATGAGCAGGCTCTTTCCTATGCGGAGATCAAAGCACTTTGTGCAGGAGACCCGCAGATCAAGGAAAAAATGGACTTGGATGTAGATGTTGCAAGGCTGAAAGTATTGAAGGCAGACCATCAGAGCCAGCAGTACCGATTGGAGGATAAGCTGATGAAATATTTCCCTGCGGAGATTGAGAAAACGCAGGGGTTCATCAAGGGCTTTCAGTCGGATATCCGGACGGTGGCGGCACATCCGCTGCCGGAAGAGGGGTTCTGCGGCATGGAGGTGAATGGCGCGCAATTTACTGAAAAAGCCGAGGCCGGTGAAGCAATCCTCGCAATCTGTAAAGCCAATCAGAGTCTGGAGCCGGTGCCGCTTGGCAGCTATCGTGGTTTCAAGATGGAACTGGCATTTGACAGCTTCCAGAAAGAGTATCAGGTGCTGCTGAAAGGCGAGATGACCCACCGGGTACCCATCGGCACCAGTGCTGCGGGTAATATCCAGCGTCTGGACAATGCTCTTGCCGGGATTCCTGCAAGATTGGAAAAGGCAGAACAGCAGTTGGACAGTCTTAGGAGCCAGCAGGAAGCTGCGCAGGCCGAGCTTGGAAAACCGTTTCCCCAGGAGGCAGAACTGGCAGAGAAGAGCGCAAGACTGGCAGAACTGGACGCACTGCTGAATATGGATGACCGTGAAAATGATGATCCAGACCGTGAGAGAACAACGGAAAAGCCGTCTGTCCTGGCAGAGCTGCGTGACCGTGCCGGTCGCATTCCGCCGATGACACACCGGGATGATGAGGAGGTGGTACTATGAGTGTTCGGGAACACTGGATCAATGTCAGGGTAAATCCGGAAGAGCTGGCGAGGATTCGTGAAAAGCAGAAGGAATTGGGGATTCGGAATACCGGTGCCTATATGAGAAAAATGGCGATGGACGGGTACTGCGTAAATCTTGATTTGTCGGATGTGGCGCAGGTATCCACACTTCTTCGCCGATGCAGCAACAACCTGAACCAGTACGCAAAACGAGCCAATGAATCCGGAAGCATCTATGCGGAGGATATCCGGGATTTGCAGAAGCGACTGGATGAACTCTGGGAGATGCAGAAGCTGATCCTGAAGAGACTTTCTGGTATTCGCTGACGGCGCAAATGTGCGGGATTTCTACAGCACATGGCACAGATAAAACTGTCTGTGCCGTTACATATTTTTTGGTCTACCTGTTGACATCGTGGCGTTTGGCAAGCGGGTACGGTAAAATGAAGATGAAAAGAAAAACGAAGGGGTGAAATCCATGAAGATCGTATGTTTATTGTTGAAGCTGGTGCTGAAAATCCTCTTGCTGCCGGTTGCGTTTCTGTTGCGATTTCTATGCTTTATCGGGAATCTGCTGATGCAGCTATCCCTGTGGGTGCTTTCGCCAATCATGTTGTTTGTTCTTGGCTGCGGCATCTATTCGGTGGTACGGGCGAGCTGGACGGATGTGTTCCTGCTGACCCTGATTGAGATGGGACTTTTTGCGGCTGCGGTTGGTGCGGGCGGCATCATGGAACTGATGGAACGGCTGTGCGAGTGTGTAGAGGATGTTTTGACAATTTGAGTTCAGGAGGGATTAGATGGATATTCAGTTTATGAAAGATTATTATGATTTACGGTACGAGGAAACAGATGGAGAGAATCATTTTGTGGAAGAGACTGCTTATCAGGAAAAACAGTCTGAGCAATCGAAGATGGAAGACCAGCTGATGGAAATGGTGGGCGGCAGCGAATCTAATGTGTGGAAGCTGTACGAAAGCATTATGTGTGTCTATTTCGATATGGAAGAAATCATCAAGCAGGCCGTTTATTTGCAGGGAGCTTATGACCGGGAACGGATGTTAAAATGAGAATAGTAGATTGGTAAGAGCTGCCTTCGGGTAGCTCTTTTTAGATGGAGAAATATGAAAATGGCGGCTACAAGACTAATTGCGCTGCATATCAATAAAGGAAAGACGGTAGCGCAGTGTCTGGCTGACCGTACTGATTATTCTGAGAATGCAGCAAAGACGGAAGATGGAAAATACATTAGTGCGTATGCCTGTGACGCAAAGACCTGTGATGAAGAATTCCTGCTTTCCAAACGGCAGTATGAGCATATCACAGGAAGAACCCAGGCACATGATGTGATTGCATATCAGATCCGGCAATCTTTTAAGCCTGGAGAAATCACGCCGGAGGAGGCGAACAAGGTTGGGTATGAGACGACCATGCGATTCACCAAGGGAAAACACGCCTTTATCGTGGCAACTCATGTTGATCGCGCGCACATTCATAACCACATTATTTTTAATTCGACTACATTGGACTGCACCAGAAAATTCCGCGATTTTCACTTATCCGGTCTTGCGCTGGCAAAGCTCAGTGATATCGTCTGCCTGGAACACCGGTTGTCGGTCATTATCCGGAAACCATATGGGGAGCGGCAGAAGAGAACGGAATACCCGGAGAAAAAATCGCAGCGGGATGAAATCTGCGAGGCCATTGATGCAGCATTGGCAAGAAATCCAAAAGACTTTCGGGAACTGATTGAAATTTTGCAGGAGGCCGGATACGAGTATAAAGATGGAAAACAGCCTGCCCTGCGGGGGAAAGGCCACGCCAGATTTGCTCGTTTCCGCTCTCTTGGCAAAGGATATTCGGTTGAAGAACTCTGTGAAGTGATTGCTGGAAATGCGGTTCACAAAAGCAAATTTGCAGAAAAAAACCGCACAAGCGCACGGTCAGCACAGGTGCATCAGAATGCAGAGCTGTCGTTCCTTATTGATGTCCGTGCCAAAATGCAGGCAGGAAAAGGCGCAGGATATGCGCGTTGGGCGAAAGTCTTTAATCTGAAGCAGATGGCGAAAGCTATGATGTTCATGGAAGAGCATGGAATCAAGAGCTATGCAGAGCTGAAAGAAAAAGCAGATGGGATTTCTGAAAAATGCGATGCGCTGCTGGAATCTGTAAAGGCAGATGAGGCACGGATGTCGGAAGTGTCGGTGCTGCGGAAGCATCTAATCAATTATGCCAAGACAAAAGATGTTTTTGCCGCGTATAAAGCATCCGGCTACAATCGAGAGTTCTATGAAGCCCATCGAGATATGCTGGTCTTACGCAGCGCAGCGAAAAAGGCATTTGATGCCTATAAGAAAGAGAACGGTTCTGACAAAAAGCTCCCGCGCATCAGCGAGCTGAACACAGAGTATGCGATACTTCTGGAACGAAAGAAAAGCTCCTATGCAGAGTATCGCAAGACCAAATCGGAAATGCAGGATTGGCTTGTGGCACAGAAGATTGTGCAGGAAATCCTGAAAGAGGACGAACAGAAGAAAGAGCAGCTGCATGAGCAGGAAGTGCGGCAGGAAGAAAATAAAGAGAATAGTAGATGATGGAATGTCCGGTGCAGTGTGGGTGTAATGCTCATGCTGCACCGGGCTTTTTTTGTGTGAAAAAATATTTGTGATGATGTTGCTTATTGATTGCTCTTGACTTGAATTTTGTATCTCAACATAAAAGAAGTTATAATACAGATAGAAAGTTAAATTGATGAATGGGAGGTATGCTTTGTGCCCTTACAGATTATTAGGAACGATATTACAAAAATGAGCGTTGACGCAATCGTCAATGCGGCTAACACGTCTCTTTTGGGCGGCGGCGGTGTAGACGGCTGCATTCATCGTGCCGCCGGACCGGAGCTGCTTGCAGACTGCAGTATGCTACATGGCTGCGAGACCGGCAGCGCAAAAATCACAAAGGGGTACCGTTTACCCTGCAAATATGTGATCCATGCAGTCGGCCCGCGTTGGCGGGATGGCAAGCATCGGGAACAGGAGCTTCTGGAATCCTGCTATCGGACATCTTTGAACTTGGCAAAAGAAAATGGTTGTCAGTCGATGGCCTTTCCGCTGATTTCCTCCGGCATTTACGGCTATCCTAAAGACCAGGCTCTGAAGGTTGCAGTCGATACCATCAGTACATTCCTGCTGGAAAATGAGATGATGGTCTACATCGTTATCTTTGACCGAAAGGCATATCAAATTAGCGGAAAACTGTTTGCTGATATCGCGGCGTACATAGATGACCGGTATGTGGATGAACATACCGACAGCCGAGTAGAACAGAGACGGCGGCTCGAAGCGTTGTCAGAGGAATCCTGCTTTGAAGCTGCACCTGTCCCGCTGCCGCCCGAAGCAATCTGTAAATCTTGCAGCAGTCAATCCTTGGAAGAGGCACTGGGCCAGATTGATGAGAGTTTTTCGGAAATGCTGCTGCGGAAGATTGACGAAAGCGGCATGACGGATGCCCAGTGCTACAAGAAGGCAAACATTGACCGGAAGCTCTTCTCGAAGATCCGTTCGGATAAATTCTATAAGCCATCCAAACCTACGGTGCTGGCATTTGCCCTGGCTTTGGAACTGCCGCTTGCCCAGATGCAGGAGATGCTGGGTAAGGCAGGATTTACCCTTTCCCATTCGAGCAAATTCGATATCATTGTAGAATATTTTGTCGAACGGGGAAACTACAATGTGTATGAAATCAACGAGGCACTGTTTGCTTTTGACCAGAGTCTGATCGGAGCATAAGGACAAAGAAATGTCGCTTTCCATGCGACCACTCCACAAAAGAAAATCGCTATACTATGGCTGTAAGGTACGAAACCGAGCAGCCATAATCTTTTGGGAGGACAAGTGTATGAGAAAGAATTTAACAGAGATCGTTTTTATCTTAGACCGCAGCGGTTCCATGAGCGGACTGGAACGGGACACCATCGGCGGATTCAATTCTATGATTGAGCAGCAGAAAAAAGCAGAGGGCGAAGCGCTGATCTCAACGGTACTGTTTGACAATGTGAGCGAAGTCCTGCACGACCGTGTAAATGTAAGGGACATCCGACCGATGATTGACCGTGATTACACGGTTCGCGGATGCACAGCACTCTTGGATGCCATCGGCGGTGCGATTCATCACATTGGAAATGTTCATAAGTACGCAAGACCGGAGGATGTGCCGGAACACACCATGTTTGTAATCACTACGGACGGAATGGAAAATGCCAGCCGCCGTTACAACAGCGAAAAAGTGAAGCAGATGATCGAGCGGCAGAAAGCAAAATACGGGTGGGAGTTTTTGTTCCTTGGTGCCAATATTGACGCAGTAGAGACCGCAAGCCAGTTCGGAATCGGCGCAGATCGTGCAGTCAACTATCAGTGCGACAGCGAAGGAACTGCGTTGAATTATGAGGTGGTCAGCGAAGCAATCAGCTCTGTCCGGTGCAGTGCCCCACTGAGTGCAGACTGGAAAAAGCGTATAGACGAGGACTACAAAAAGCGTGGAGGCCGCAAGCACAAGTAAATATTTTTGAAGCCGGGGTGATAATTCACTCTGGCTTTTTCTATGGCAGGAACTGCCGTTAAAGCATCCGGAACGGATGCGCAGCCCGATGCCGCAGGCAGCGTTCTATGGGGATTGGGGAATTTCCCCAACAAGCAGAAAATCGCTTTCGTGTCACGAAAGCCCTGCTTGCAGAAGAGCAACACTTGCGAGAAGTCACCATTATTGATTTACTTAGCAAAGCGAGTGTGCTATAATTTTATCATGAGCTTTTATAGTTGCAAGCGTTGGTATGAATAAAGAAGGCGGTATGATATGGCGGTTTCCTACAATAGATTATTCAAAATGCTTATTGATCGAAAAATGATGAAAAAGGAATTATGCGAGTTGGCAGATGTGAGCCCAAGCACGATAAGCAAAATGGGCAGAGGCGAAATAGTTTCTATGGAAGTAATTGCACGGATTTGCCTTAAACTGAATTGCACAGTAGATGACATATTAGAAATTTTACCGGATAGTCCAGATTATGGGACGGACGAAAAGATAAAATAAGATTGATTGGACTGGAGGAGGAATACAGATGGCTACTATTTTTAATGAAGATAATACCATTGAGCAAATGATGCTTTCTACTCTTCAGAAGAATGGGTGGAAATATATTCCTGCCGAGGAACTTCCTCGTATGTATTCGGATGTACTTGTTGAACCAATGGTAAAAGAGGCCCTCATTCGCCTTAACCCGGAAATTGCGGAAGATCCATCCCGGGCAGATGAAGTTATTTATAAACTTAGGACACTTATTTTGTCTGTTCAACCACATAACCTTGTCACTCAGAATGAGATTTTCAAGAAAATGATTTTCGAGGAAAACTCCTATCCTTTTGGTAAGGACGGACGCATGGTTCCGATTCGTTTCTTTGGTACTATGCGTAAAGAAGATCTTGCTCTCAACGAATATGTTGTGACCAATCAGTGGATATATCCTCAGGCCGAAGGCGGCAAGCGCTTAGATATTGTGCTCTTGATTAACGGCTTCCCGATTGCTATCGGTGAATTGAAAACTCCGGTTCGTAGTGCCATTACTTGGTTGGATGCGGCTGGCGATATTTCTGCTTATGAAAAAAGCATACCCGCCATGTTTGTAACCAACGTATTTAATTTTGCTACTGAAGGCAAATGCTATCGCTATGGTTCTATCAATATGCCTATTAACATGTGGGGACCGTGGCACACAGCAACTCATAAGTCGGAAGGCAGTCTTGCAGATGTAAAAATCAGTGTGGAGGATATGATTTCACCGAAGAATGTCATGGACATTTTTCAGTTCTTCACGATGTTCGCCACTGATAAAAAATATCGTAAATATAAAATTATCTGTCGTTACCAGCAATTTGAAGGCGCTAATATGATTGTGAATCGTGTTATCGCTGGCTACCCTAAGAAAGGTCTAATCTGGCATTTTCAAGGTTCCGGTAAATCTCTTCTTATGGTCTTCGCAGCACAGAAACTGCGAATGATTCCGGAGCTCAAAAATCCAACCGTTGTTATTGTGGATGATCGCATTGATCTGGAAACGCAGATTACTGCAACCTTTAATGCATCAGACATTCCGAATCTAACCAGTGCAGCCACAAAAGAGGAACTTCTTTCCTTCTTCCGTGGTGATATGCGAAAAATCCTTATCACTACGATTTTTAAGTTTGGTGAGGTTAGCGGTGAGCTGAATCCTCGTGATAACATCATCGTCATGGTCGATGAAGCTCACAGAACCCAGGAAGGTGATCTGGGTGAAAAAATGAGAATGGCTCTGCCAAATGCTTTCTTCTTTGGATTGACCGGTACGCCTATCAATCGTGTTGATAAAAACACTTTTGCAACCTTCGGTGCCGAGGAAGATCGCACTGGCTATATGAGCCGCTATTCCTTTTCTGATTCCATTCGTGATGGTGCTACGCTTCCTCTTCACTTTGAGCCGGTTCCTGTAGAGCTTCATGTGGATAAGGAAAAGCTGGATCGTGAATTTGAGGCTATGACCGATGAGGCTGGACTTAGCAAAGATGAAAAGAACGAACTTTCTCGCAGGGTAAACATGAAGGCAATCATGTACAACCCGGCTAGAATTCGCAAGGTATGTGAGCATATCGCTAAACATTTCAAGGAGAAAATCGAGCCGAATGGCTACAAGGGTCAGGTCGTTGTCTATGACCGTGAATGCTGCTTGATGTATAAGGCTGTCCTCGATGAGCTACTCGGCGAAGAAGCCAGCACCATTGTTATGGATACCAATAACGATAAAGAAGATCGTTATAAGAAATATCGCAGAGATCGTGATGCTGAGGGAAAGGTTTTAGACACTTTCCGTGATCCTGCAAGCCCGTTAAAACTTGTTATTGTAACAGCTAAACTGTTGACTGGTTTTGACGCACCGATTCTTCAGGTAATGTATCTGGATAAACCCATGAAGGATCATACCCTTCTACAGGCGATTTGTCGTACCAACCGTACCTATGACCAAGGAAAAACACATGGTCTGATCGTTGATTATATCGGTATTTTTGATGATGTCGCACGTGCACTGGATTTTGACGAAAACAGTATGCGTAAGATCATCACCAACATTGAAGAAATCAAGAAGCAGCTTCCGACACTCCTAAAAAAATGCCTGGGATACTTCTTGGGTGTTGATAGAACAATTGAAGGTTGGGAAGGTCTCATGGCAGCGCAGGAGTGCTTACCAACAAATAAAGAAAAAGACGCGTTTGCTGCTGACTACCGTGTGCTGAATCGTGCGTGGGATGCGTTATCACCAGACGTTTTTCTGAATGCTTATAAAGCGGATTACCAGTGGCTGTCTCGTGTATATGAATCTGTGAAGCCGACGGATGGCCGTGGTGGATTGATCTGGGCATCCTTGGGCGCAAAAACGATTGAGCTTGTTCATCAGAACCTGACCGTTGGCGAAGCGGATGAGGACGTGGAAATCCTGGCAATGGATGCCGACCTGATTGATGAGTTCTTAGAAAAGCAGAAAGATTTGAAGAAGACCACCAAAAAGATCGAAATCAATCTCGTAGCCAAAATCATGAATCACACCAAGGATCCGAAATTCATCAAGCTTGGTGAAAAGCTGGAAACATTGCGAGAAAAGCACGAACAGGGTCTGGTGACCAGCATCGAGTTCTTGAAACTTCTATTGGAATTGGCGAAGGAAGCAGCACAGGCAGAAAAAGAAGTAGTGCCAGAGCAGGAAGTTGATAAGGGAATCGCTGCACTGACGGAACTTTTTAACGGTTTGAAAAACCGAAGCACTCCTGTTATTGTTGAGCGCATCGTTGCTGATATTGACAGCATTGTAAAAATTGTGCGTTTCGATGGCTGGCAGAGCACTACTGCTGGTAAGCAGGAAGTCAAGAAAGCCCTTCGCAGTGTTGTTTGGATCAAATACAAAATCAAGGATAAAGATGTCTTTGATAAGGCTTATAGCTATATTGAGCAGTATTACTAATAACAAAAAAGAAAGCGAGAAAACTAGATGATTGGAGCAATCATTGGCGACATCGTCGGTTCCAGATTTGAATGGGATAATCATAGGTCGAAAGATTTTGATTTTCTTACGCATCAATGTTTCTTCACCGATGATTCCGTCATGTCTCTGGCTGTATGTGATGCTTTGATGCATTGCAAGCCGGACTACAGTGATTTAAGTAATATAACGATTGAATCTATGCAGCGAATTGGACGTCCCTATCCACATTGTGGTTATGGTGGTTCCTTTTATCGTTGGATGTATTCGGACAATCCTCAACCATACAACAGCTACGGAAACGGAGCAGCAATGCGTGTCGGAGGATGTGGCTATGTAGCTAATTCTGTTGCGGAAGCCGCAGCACTTTCAAGAGCAGTTACCGAGACAACCCACAATCACCCAGAAGGAATTAAGGGGGCGGAAGCTACTGCCATTGCAGTCTATCTGGCTCGTACTGGAAGCAGTCTGATGGAAATTCAGGATTATATCGTGAAGAACTACTATCCGATTAACTTCACCTTAGATTCCATTCGTGATACCTACCAGTTTAACGAAACCTGCCAAGATACCGTCCCTCAGGCACTCGAAGCATTCTTTGAGTCTACCAGTTTTGAGGATGCTATTCGCAACGCCATTTCTATTGGAGGTGACAGTGACACCTTGGCGGCTATCACCGGTGCTGTTGCCGAGGCGTACTATGGTGTACCTACTAATATCAGAAAACACGCTCTTACATTTTTGGACGAGCGTCTCCTGAAAATTCTCCTGGAATTTGAAAACAAGTATCCTGCTAAATTTGAGAAAATTCAAGAAAGTGGTAGCGTAGGTGTAAAACCTTCCACCGGTAAAAAAGTAAAGACAGGAGGTCGTGCTGAGATGATGCAATCTGCTATGGATATAGCTGATATGGAATTGGAAGCCAGTGCCGCACATCCGGAAGAAACAACCAGTCAGAAGCTGTTTTCTCACCTGTTTGAAGCCTGCAATATTCTGCGTGGCCCCATCAATCAGGACGAATATAAGAGTTATGTAACGCCTATTCTTTTCTTCAAGCGTCTCTCCGATGTTTATGATGAAGAAACTCAAGTTGCTCTCGAAGAATCCGGTGGTGACGAGGAATACGCTAGCTTCCCGGAAAATCACCGCTTTGTCATTCCGGAGGGCTGCCACTGGAAGGATGTTCGTGAAGCAAGTGAAAATGTCGGTGTGGCTATTGTAACAGCCATGAATGGAATTGAACGTGCTAATCCTGATACGCTGAGTGGCGTGTTCAGCAGTTTTGACGATGCAAACTGGACCGACAAAACAAAACTATCTGACGAACGTCTGAAAGACCTGATTGAACATATGTCTAAAATCAAGGTCGGCAACAACAATTATTCCGCAGATGTAATGGGTGACAGTTACGAATTTCTGATTAAGAAATTTGCTGATCTCTCCAAAAAGAATGCCGGTGAATTCTACACGCCGCGTTCGATTGTCAAATTACTTATTATGCTAATGGCTCCCAAGGCCGGAGAGACCGTTTACGATCCAGCCTGTGGTACGGGTGGTATGCTCATTGAGGCTATTCGGTACATGCATGATGACAAGTTGACCTATGGAAAAATCTACGGTCAGGAAAAGAATCTGGCAACATCTGCCATTGCTCGAATGAATCTGTTCTTGCATGGTGCACGAGATTTCAAAGTGACACAGGGCGATACTCTGCGATCCCCGAACTATCTGGAACGTGGATCATTGCAGACCTTTGATTGCGTAGTCGCAAATCCTCCGTTTTCGCTCAAAAACTGGGGAGCTGAACAATTCAGCAGCGATATTTACGGTAGAAATATTTGGGGATGCCCGACCGATTCCAATGGTGATTTTGCATGGCTCCAGCACATGATTAAGTCTATGAAGCCGAAAACTGGTCGTTGTGCTGTGGTGCTGCCGCAGGGAGTGCTCTTTAGAAGCGGTAAAGAAGGTGAGATTCGCAAGCACCTTGTGGAATCCGATAAACTGGAAGCTATCATTACGATGGCCAGTGGTGTATTCTACTCCACTGGTGTTTCTGCCTGCATTCTTTTCTTGAATAATGATAAAGCTCCTGAGCATCGTGGCCGTATTTGTATGATTGATGGCTCTGGAATTTATACTCCCCAGAGAGCACAGAACATTATGACCGAAGAAGATATCCAAACCGTATTCAACTACTATATGGAATACGAAGATGTTATCGAAAAGGTCAAAATCGTTACGATTCCAGAAATTCGGGAGAAAGACTTTTCTCTTGCTATTAACAACTATATCGAAAAGAAGGAGCAGGAAACTGTTCCTCCGGCAGAAATCCGTAGACAGTATTTTGAGGCTTACAAAGAAATGATTGCAGCCGAAGAAAAGATGCGTAAGCTCTTGCTGGAAGGAGGTTATATCAGTGAGTAAAAGAATAACCATTGAGGAACTGCAATCCTATCTTTGGAACTCCGCTGTCCTTCTAAGAACCAACATTGATGCTGGTGCCTATAAGCAATATATTTTTCCTCTGCTGTTTTTTAAGCGTATCTGTGATGTATACGATGAAGAAACTGCCATTGCTATCGAAGAATATGGTGATGACGCTGCCGAATTTGATGCTGACGAAATCCACACCTTTGTGGTTCCCAAGGGATATCACTGGAACGATGTTCGTGCCAGTGATATCCCTTGGGAAC
>OHMF01000417.1_pt1 | contig 21213 bp, 20 predicted proteins | sample 1569181 | NCBI WGS metagenome assembly OHMF01 (sample SAMEA3879559, study PRJEB24766) | human gut metagenome | biome: human-associated habitat; feature: feces | place: USA | collected 1985/1987
TAATAAACATTATGCTTAAAAAAATCGCACTACTCGTAGTTATGTTCGCCCTCCCGCTGGGAGCTATGGCGCAAGCTAAATTCGCTCACATGAATTCTCAGGAAGTAATCACTGTTATGCCTGAATTTACCAAAGCTCAAGCTGACCTTGATGCTATGTCTAAGAAATATCAGGATGAAATGCAGCGCACTAACGAAGAATTCCAAAAGAAGTATCAGGAATATCTTGTTCAACAAGATTCTTTGCCCAAAAACATCGCTGAAAGACGCCAGAAAGAATTAAACGATATGGCCCAACGCCAAGAACAATTCCAACAAGAAGCTTATCAAAGTATGCAGAAAGCACAGCAGGATGCTATGGCTCCTATCTATAAGAAACTGGACGAAGCTATCCAAGCTGTCGGCAAAACTGAAGGTGTTGTCTACATTTTCGACTTGGCCCGTACCCCGATACCATTCGTAGGAGCACAGAGCGTTGATGTAACTGCCAAAGTCAAAACGCAATTGGGCATTAAATAATAGAATTATTATGATAAAGCAAGCGCGGATAGTTTTATCCGCGCTTATTTTTTATACATTACTGAGAAATTTGAATTATCTTTGCATGGTACATAGCCTTTAGAACGCATGAAACAGACATTACCTTCTGCAGCCGGTCCCATCGGAATATTCGATTCCGGATATGGTGGACTGACTATTCTGAGCAAGATACGGGAAGCCCTTCCCCAATATGACTACATTTACCTGGGCGACAACGCACGTGCACCTTACGGGACCCGCTCATTCGAGATTGTCTATGAGTTCACTTTACAGGCAGTCACCAAACTGTTCGAGATGGGATGCCATCTCGTCATTCTGGCATGTAATACAGCTTCGGCAAAAGCCCTGCGCAACATACAAATGAATGATTTGCCCCGCCTCGACCCAATGCGTCGTGTGTTGGGAGTAATCCGCCCAACCGTAGAATGCATAGGGAACATTACCCAAAGCCGCCATGTGGGAGTGCTTGCCACGGCAGGAACCATCAAGTCTGAATCCTATCCGCTGGAAGTGCATAAACTCTTCCCCGACATCAAAGTGAGCGGTGAAGCCTGCCCTCTATGGGTATCCCTCGTAGAAAACAACGAGGCACAAGGTGAGGGTACTGACTACTTCATACGCAAAAACATCGGCAACCTGCTGGCCAAAGACACGCAGATAGACACCGTCATTCTGGGCTGCACACACTTCCCGCTGCTGCTGCCTAAGATACAACAATACATGCCCGACGGCATCACGACCGTCACCCAAGGGGAACTGGTGGCAGACAGTCTGAAAGACTATCTTCACCGTCATCCGGAAATGGACAGAAAATGCACCAAAGGTGGAAGATGCGTCTACCGCACCACGGAATCGGAGGAGAAATTCACAGAATCGGCTTCTACTTTCCTGAATGAATCGATAAGAGTTGAGAGGATTGAACTATAAATTCGTCAGCATTAAACATTAAAACAAAAACATTTGTTATATTTGTAAGACAGAAACCTCTAAATTCATACCATCATGAAAGAAGAAGACAAAAGCAAACTCGTTGAGGTGTTCACCGGTTCACCGTGGGAAGCAGAACTTGTAAAGAGCCTGCTGGGAAATAGTGATATTGAAGCTGTAACAAAAGACGGAATGGTAGTAAACGTTGTACTGCCTGCCACTGCGGTAGATGTTTCCGTTCTCGTCAATGAGAAGGACTACGAAGCCGCCATGGAAGTAGTCCGTGAATACGAAAAGAGAGAAAATGGAGATTGATTTCAATAGAATTGCTGTCAAGGTAGGCAGCAATGTTTTAACACGTCGTGACGGCACTCTCGACGTCACCCGCATGTCCGCTTTGGTGGACCAGATAGCCGAGCTGCACAAGGCCGGCATAGAAATAATACTTGTTTCTTCCGGAGCCGTTGCTTCGGGACGTAGTGAAGTGCGCCCCACCAAGAAGTTGGACAGCGTAGACCAGCGCCAGCTCTTTTCCGCTGTAGGGCAGGCCAAACTCATCAACCGCTACTACGAGCTGTTCCGGGAGCATGGCATCCCCGTGGGACAAGTGCTCACAATGAAAGAGAACTTTTCCACCCGCCGCCATTACCTCAACCAGAAAAACTGTATGACCGTAATGCTGGAGAACGGCGTCATTCCCATTGTCAATGAGAACGACACCATCTCCGTGAGTGAACTGATGTTCACCGACAACGATGAGCTGTCCGGCCTGATAGCCTCCATGATGGATGCCCAGGCACTAATCATTCTCAGCAATATAGACGGCATCTACAACGGTTCACCCGCCGACCCGAATTCTCAGGTCATCCGTGAAATAGAACAAGGCAAAGACCTCTCCTCCTACATACAAACTTCCAAATCCAGCTTCGGACGCGGCGGCATGCTGACAAAAACCAACATTGCCCGCAAAGTGGCAGATGAGGGCATCACAGTAATCATAGCCAACGGGAAGCGGGACAACATCCTCGTGAAAATAATGAATAATGAAGAATTAAACTATACCCGTTTCATTCCGTCTCCGGAACCGGTATCGAGCATCAAGAAATGGATTGCGCACAGCGAAGGGTTTGCCAAAGGCGAACTGCACATCAATCATTGTGCCACCGAACTGCTCTTCTCGGACAAAGCAGTAAGCATCCTACCGGTAGGCATCACTGACGTTATAGGCGAGTTCGAGAAGGACGACATCGTACGGATTATCGACTTCGGCGGTAAACCCATCGGTGTGGGAAAAGCCAACTGTGACTCCAGCCAGGCACGGGAAACAATGGGAAAACATGGAAAGAAACCCGTAGTGCACTACGACTACCTATATATAGAATAGGCCACAGACGGATACTATCCACGATATTCATACTTGCATATTTATCACTCTATACTCAGTAAGAAAATGAACTTAAACAAAACTTTTGTCGCCGTACAAGATGCCAGCCGTAACATGCTAGCGTTGAGCGACAAAGAAATCAACCAAATATTACTGGCTGTTGCAGACGCTGCCATAAACAAAACAGACTTCATTCTGAGTGAAAACCAGAAGGATTTGGAGCGTATGCCTTCTACCGACCCTAAATACGACCGCCTAAAACTGACAAAAAGCCGTTTGCAGGACATCGCTGCGGACATCCGCAACGTAGCCGCCCTCCCTTCTCCTTTGAGAAAAGTCCTTAAAGAGAACGTATTACCCAACGGATTGAAGATAAAAAGGGTCAGTGTACCTTTCGGTGTCATAGGCATTATCTACGAAGCCCGTCCCAACGTCAGTTTCGATGTATTCTCACTCTGCCTTAAAAGCGGCAATGCCTGTATTCTGAAAGGCGGAAGCGATGCAGACTATTCCAACCGTGCCATAATCAGCGTGATACACGAGGTACTGGAGCATTTCAACGTAGATACACATATCGTGGAACTGCTTCCTGCCGACAGAGAGGCGACTGCCGAACTACTGCATGCCAACGATTATGTAGATTTGATAATTCCGCGCGGCAGCAGCAGCCTGATAAACTTCGTACGCCAGAATGCCACAGTACCGGTTATAGAGACAGGTGCCGGCGTATGCCATACGTTCTTCGACCGCTATGGCGATATAAGCATAGGTCCATCTATCATTGCCAATGCAAAGACACGCCGGGTCAGTGTATGCAACGCTTTGGATTGCCTGATTATCGAAGCCGACAGCCTGGCTAATTTGCCCGACCTATGCCTGCCGCTGCAATCAAGCAATGTAGAGATATTTGCCGATGAACCCGCCTACCACAGTCTGCGTGACAAATATCCCGTCGAGCTGTTGAGACTTGCCACTGAAGACTGCTACGGCAGAGAGTTCCTGGACTACAAGATGGCCATTAAAACCGTGAATTCTTTCCAGGAAGCATTGGCACATATCCGGAAGTACGGTTCCAAACATAGCGAATGCATCATTACGGACGACAAGACACGTGCCGAATGGTTCTGCCGGGAAGTGGACGCCGCTTGCGTATACGTCAATGCACCGACCTCTTTCACCGACGGCGCACAATTCGGACTCGGTGCCGAGATCGGCATCAGCACACAGAAGCTGCACGCCCGCGGTCCGATGGCTCTGGAAGAAATCACCACATACAAATGGATTGTCGAAGGTTCCGGACAGACCAGACCTTGACAGCCGAATAACAAAGATATAGATACACTAAAAAGACTGTAAATATGAAGAACTTTACTTGCGTGCAGGACATCGGCAACCTGAAGTCTGCACTGGACGAAGCATTCGAGATTAAAAAAGACCGTTTCAAATATGTGGAACTGGGACGTAACAAAACGCTGATGATGATTTTCTTCAACTCCAGCCTGCGCACCCGCCTCAGCACACAAAAGGCCGCATTGAATCTGGGCATGAACGTAATTGTACTGGACATCAACCAGGGAGCCTGGAAACTGGAGACAGAGCGTGGCGTCATCATGGACGGTGACAAACCGGAACACTTACTGGAAGCCATTCCCGTGATGGGCTGCTATTGCGACGTCATCGGCGTACGTTCTTTTGCACGCTTCGAAAATAAGGAAGACGATTACAACGAAGTGATACTGGAGCAGTTCATCAAGCATTCCGGCCGGCCGGTATTCTCCATGGAGGCTGCCACACGCCATCCGCTGCAGAGTTTTGCCGACCTGATAACCATTGAGGAATATAAGAAGACGGCACGCCCCAAAGTAGTGATGACATGGGCTCCACATCCGCGTCCATTGCCCCAGGCTGTCCCCAACTCCTTTGCCGAATGGATGAATGCAACTGATTATGACTTTGTGATTACACATCCCGAAGGTTATGAACTCGACCCCAAGTTCGTAGGAAATGCCCGCGTAGAATATGACCAGATGAAAGCTTTTGAAGGAGCCGATTTTGTCTATGCCAAGAACTGGGCGGCCTATACAGGCGACAACTACGGACAAATATTGAGCAAAGACCGCACCTGGACAGTAGGCGAGCGCCAGATGGCCGTTACCAACAATGCCTACTTCATGCACTGCCTGCCGGTTCGACGCAACATGATTGTGACGGATGATGTGATAGAAAGCCCGCAGTCCATCGTAATCCCCGAAGCGGCCAACCGGGAGATTTCAGCAACAGTGGTGCTAAAGAGACTGCTTGAAAGCCTCTAACCAGAGGACAAGACTACTTTATTCTTTTTAGGCGCGGATTACGCGGAAAACGCGGATTCTTTTCTTAAATTTTTTCCGTGGAATCCGCGTAATCCTCGCCTAAAAAGAAATTATAGCAAATGCATTTCAGCTACACCGCTATTACTTTTCCACTTCTTTGCCCGCTTCTTCCCAACCGATGAAACCTTTGTCAAGGTCATAGATTATATATCCTTTTTTGCTCAGTATGGCAGCGGCCTTTTTACTACGCTTACCACTACGACAATATACTGCAACCGGTTTGTCCTTCTGCAGAGTGGAGTCGGCCATCGTTTCAAACAACCCATCCAATACATTAATATTGATACTGTGGGGCACGTGTCCTTCCGAGTATTCGGCAACAGTACGCACATCCAGAAGCTGCACCTCCGGATTGGCTATCAATGTGGAAAAGTCATCTACCGAAACAGACTTGAACTGTCCCTCCTTCTGCTGGCAGGAAAAGAGGGTGGTAAAAACGAGGCAAAAACCCGCGAACAATGTCTTCATCGAATATTTCATTTTAGTCAGGGTTATAAACAAAATCGTAAGTCTTGATGTCACCGGAATAAGTGTGCACACTGAAATGAACCATAACCTTCTGTATACCCTCTGCCGCATACTGCCGCAAAGGTACGGAAGCGTAGGCACGCCTGGTATAAGACACCACCTCCTCCTTTGCGTCATGATACAGCGTCAGATATACTTCACTACACCCGGTAGCAGTATCCACAATCACTTCATCCTCAATAAAATGGAACTTATGTTCACCATTCTCCTTGACTATCAGTGTCATATTGAGATAGTCGAGTCCCATCCAGATACCCAGTACATCAGTAGGGTCTGTCTTGACGCCCTCCTCGAACTTGTCGACCGTTTGGGGAACGACAGAAAGAACACCGCTCAAGGCATACAGCACCGCACCGGCAGTTCCATCGGCAGTTACCTCCGAAGCATAATTACTGATGACACGTACCGAAGCGTTTGCCTCTATGTTCGTCTTTGTCTTGTCCTCCACTACCGGCAAGGTTTCCCCTTCATCCGTCACAACAGACCGCAGATAGCCGTCAGCCCCCGAAAAGGCAGTCAAGAATTCCAACTTCACGGAAGGATAATGATAATCATCATCGCCACAACCAGCCAACAGACAGGCCAACAAAGGCAAAAGCCACCAATCACAGTACTTCTTCATGTATTCATTCTTTTATAGCCGCCAGATAATTCTTCAACGGGTTGGCATACATCAGCAGCATTTTTCCGCGCAGAAAGTCCACGTCCTTATTAGGAATGGAGATACGCTCCAACTGTTGTTCTATATAGGCCGTGAAGCGCTGCTTATCCTCGGCAGTGTAATGGTCGGAAAAATCCTCCTTCCCCTCGAGAAGGTCGTGTGCCACATAATTATTGGGATACATCCGGTAGCTGGCATGAATGCGTTTGTCTATCAGTGCAGACATGCGTGCAAAGAGTTCGGGCTTCGGAAGTGAACGGTCCATCTTCGCCAATTCATCATTCATGCAGGCACCCGTCTGGAAATGTACCCGCCCTTTATAGCCGAACAGTCCGGTCTGCATATTCAGCAAGTCGTCAGCCGTCGTTTTCTTATAGCCTTCAATGTCCCGTTTCAGTTGGAACTCCTGCGCTTTCAGGAAGTCGCAAGGGTCGTATTCATAGGAAATGGCAAGCGGAGCTATATTCATTTCCATTAAGCGGTCAATGACGTCGCCTTCACCGCCTATTGCCAGCATCTTCAGCACACTGTCCTGCGTGCGGTCGTTGGAATCCTTGGCACGCCCTTCACGTTGTGCAATCCAGATAGACTGTTTCTTCTCACTGATGGTATAATGCATATAGCGGGACATGCGTGCGGAAGCCTCCAGCATCTGGCGCATGGTCAACGCACGCAGCACGATGAAGGACTTGTTGACACGCACGAATTTCTTAATCCACGGATAGACAAGCAGGTTGTCGCCAATGGCTATCTCTACCGTATCCATACCCTGGTCTACCAAAAGAATGGACAAGAAACCGGAATCGAGAATAATGTCGCGATGATTGGAGATATAGGTATACGCCGCCGACTTGTCTGCCGGCAACGCGGTATGGTCCAAAGTCAATCCATCCGTAGCCTCCTTCGCCAATTTCCACAGAAGCCCATAGCAGAAGGTCTTCTGAAATTCCAGCTTGGTTTTACACGCGCGCATTTTCTGCGACCAGACTTCAAAAGGTACACCAGGCATCACAGTATCCACTGCCTGCCGGAACGCCGCATCGGCAATCAGTTCCTCATAGACTTGAGGAAGTTCCTCATCATGATAAGGGCGGATTTCATCAAATTCCACGTTCGCATTCATAATGAATAATGATTAATCCTTAAACTTGTTTTCTATAATATCTGTCATTACATCCTTCATCTCCATTCCGGCAGCACGAACCTGCTGGGGAATAAAGCTGGTGGCAGTCATTCCGGGGGTGGTATTCACCTCCAGCAGATTGATTTTTTCCCCTTCGGTAATGATATAGTCCACACGGATAATGCCGTAGGCCCCGAGTATATCATAAATGGCAGAAGTCAGCGTCTGCACCCGGCGGGTCAAATCGTCCGAGATGCGGGCGGGAGTAATCTCGTCAGACGCACCATTATACTTAGCTTCATAATCGAAGTACTCGTTGTGGCTCACCACCTCCGTAATGGGGAACACTACGGACTTGTCTTTTGTTTTGTAACAGCCGCAGGTAATCTCGGTCCCGTCCATAAAGGCCTCCACCACTACTTCCTGCGCTTCCGCAAATGCCTTGGCTATGGCAGGTTGTATCTGCTCTTTCGCCGTCACCTTGGTCACGCCGAAGCTGGAACCTCCCAAGCTGGGCTTAATGAAGCAAGGTAGACCGATTTTCTCCATCACATCTTCATCCGTTACCGACTGTCCGCCGCGCAGCAACAACGATTCGGCAATGCGCACACCGAAACCTTTCAGATACTGGTTGCAGGCAAACTTATCGTACGTGAGCGACGCTGCCAGTACTCCGCAACACGAATAAGGGATGTGGAGCATATCAAAATAGCCCTGCAGACGGCCGTCCTCACCCGGAGTTCCGTGGATGGTGATATAGGCAAAGTCGAATGTCACTTTCTCGCCATCCAGCACGAAGCTGAAGTCATTGCGGTCTACCGGAGCCTTAGCGCCGTCGGGCAGCTGTACATGCCAGTCCAGTCCGTGCATTTCTACAATATATAAGGTATACTTCTCCTTGTCGATGAAGGAGTAAATCCCCTGTGCACTACGCAGGGAGACGTGGAATTCGGAGGTATCTCCTCCGGCTACAATAGCAATCGTGCGTTTCATTCTAATTCTCTGTTACTGATATAGCCTCTCCATTTGTCTATCAGCCGGGTCATGTCATCGGGCAATTCCGAAGTGAAGTACATTTCTTCTCCGGTGACGGGATGCACAAACCCCAGCGTCATGGCATGCAATGCCTGCCGCGGACAAGTGTCGAAGCAGTTGTTTACAAATTGTTTGTATTTAGCGAAGTGGGTTCCTTTCAGGATTTCGTGTCCACCGTAACGTTCGTCGTTGAAAAGTATGTGTCCGATGTGCTTCATGTGCACACGGATTTGATGGGTGCGTCCCGTTTCAAGGATACATTCCACCAGTGTGACGTATCCCAAACGTTCGAGCACCCGGTAATGGGTGACGGCATGCTTTCCCTGGTCGTCGGGGAGGACGGTCATCTGCATGCGGTCTCTGGGATTACGACCGATATTGCCGACAACGGTCCCTTCATCCTGCTCCACATTTCCCCAGACCAGCGCCCGGTAACGGCGTTTTGTCGTCTTGTTGAAGAACTGGTTGCCGAGATTCGTCTTGGCATCCGGAGTCTTGGCTATCACCAGCAGGCCGGAGGTGTCCTTGTCGATGCGGTGCACCAGTCCCACATGCGGGTCATTGGCATCATAATCGGGATTATCCTTCATATGCCAGGCTATGGCGTTGACAAGCGTACCGTGATAGTTGCCATGACCGGGGTGCACCACCAGACCGGCAGGTTTGTTCACTACCATCAGATACTTGTCCTCATATACTATATCAAGGGGGATGTCTTCGGGGATGACTTCATTCTCATAGCGTGGACGGTCCATCATCACAGTGATTACATCCATCGGCTTCACCTTATAGCTGCTTTTCACAGCCTTGCCGTTCGCCATCACGAAGCCTGCATCGGCAGCCTTCTGGATGCGATTGCGCGAGGAGTTCGTCAAGCGGTCGAACAGATACTTGTCCACCCGCATCATCTCCTGCCCCTTGTCCACCACCACACGGAAGTGTTCATAGAGTTGCGCCTCGTCACCCACCGGCTCTACGTCGTCCAGCTCATCATTATCTATATCATCCGGCAATTCTTCTATCATCACGGCATTTACAATTTGACTATTTACAATTTACGATTGGAGTCAGATGTTTATCAGAACCAGGACTCATCTGCCGCGGAGTCTTCGGACAACATGGGTTCAACGGTACCTCCCACAGAATCCACTCCCAGGGAGTCTGCCTGCAAGGCGCCTCCATCTCCCACCATCAGCGTCAGCACTGCACCGGCGGGCACTTTCTCGCCGATGGAAAGCTGACGGCCCTTATACTTCACGCCATACACCCAGTCCTTCTCTCCCGGAATATACTGTATCTCGGCCAGCTTGAAGCCCGAAGCCAGAATACGCGCTTCCGCCTGCCGCAGCGAACTGTTGTCCGCCACATCGGGTACTATGTGCAGAGGGACTTCAATCGTATTGATTGTAAGATAGATGGTACGTCCTTCCTTTACCTTTTGTCCGGCTGCCGGATTATATTCGAGGATGCAGCCGGCAGGAAGAGTCTTGACATAACTGGAATCCGAAACGATGCAGACCAAGCCGCGGTTACGGAACATTTTCTCGGCTTCCTCCACTCCCATGCCCTTCACATCGGGCACTATCACAGCCTCGCCGTGGCGGGTATATATATCCAGTCCTTTCAGCACTCCGAACAGCAATCCCACTACCACAACGGCCATCGCAAGTATGTTCGCCCAGAAGAACCGGTTCTGCCGGAAAGAGAAAAAATCTTTTATTGTCATAATCGATAATGCATTATTTGGGACAAAGATACAATTTTCACCACATAGTACACGGAGTTGGCAATAGTTTTTTCCGGAGAAGCGGGCACAATACATAAGAAAAGCTGCAAAAGACCAGAATCAGTCTTTTGCAGCTCCCTTATTTCTTTAATACGAACGAGAACGACTATTATGCCTTTACTCCGTTGTATTCGTCAGAAACAGTCAGTTTCCTTCTGCCTTTAGCACGACGTGCTGCCAATACTCTGCGGCCGTTTGCTGTAGCCATTCTCTCACGGAAACCGTGTTTGTTCTTTCTCTTTCTGTTCGAGGGTTGAAATGTTCTTTTCATTACTGTATCTTGTTTTATGTTATTATTCTCACGAATTCGGGCTGCAAAAATAGATACTTTTTTCAAATAAACCAAGAGATAACTCATTTTCTCTCAAAAGTTTTTGTGTTTTTTACCGATTTCCATTACTTTTGCACTCGCAAACCAGCACTAACGAAGTAAATACCAATATAATAATATTAAAGACTATAAGTATGATTAATGCCCAAGACATTAAAATCGGAACTTGCATCCGTATGGACGGCAAGCTGTATTTCTGTATCGACTTCCTGCATGTAAAGCCGGGAAAAGGTAATACTTTCATGCGCACTAAGCTGAAAGACGTGGTGAACGGTTACGTTCTGGAACGCCGTTTCAACATCGGTGAGAAACTGGAAGACGTACGTGTAGAACGTCGTCCCCACCAATACCTCTATCATGACGGTGACAACTACCAATTCATGAACCAGGAGACTTTTGACCAAATTCCCATCGCCCACGACCTCATCAACGGTGTTGACTTCCTGCTCGAAGGAATGATAGTAGACGTGGTATCAGACGCTTCTACAGAAACCGTACTCTATGCTGATGTGCCCATCAAGGTTCAGCAGAAGATTACCTATACGGAGCCGGGACTGAAAGGCGACACAGCCACCAACACGCTGAAGCCCGCTACGGTAGAATCAGGTGCAACGGTCCGCGTTCCTTTGTTCATCAACGAAGGCGAGACTATCGAAATCGATACGCGCGACGGTTCTTACGTAAGCCGCGTAAAAGCATAAGCCCTTTTGGAAATCAGGCAAATGCCCTTTTCATATCATCCCCGGTGCTCCACTTGGCATCCGGGGATTTTTCTTTCCATTTATTCATCTGCAAAGCTTAAATGATATATCTTTGCGGAGACAACCAAAACATAAAGCCATACCCATGAGATACTCCGTCATCATCCCCGTATACAACCGCCCCGATGAGGTGGATGAACTGCTGCAAAGCCTGACGCAGCAAAGTTTCAAGGATTTTGAAGTGATTGTGGTGGAGGACGGCTCCTCCATCCCCTGCAAGCCGGTCACAGAGAAGTATCAGGAACTATTGGACGTGCATTACTATGACAAGCCCAACTCCGGCCCCGGGCAGACCCGTAACTACGGGGTGGAACGAAGCAAGGGCGAATACCTGATAATACTGGATTCGGACTGCATCCTGCCCGAAGGTTATTTCCTTGCTGTGGAAGAAGAGCTGCAGCACGAAGCCGCCGATGCCTTCGGAGGCCCCGACCGCGCGCACGAATCATTCACAAACATACAGAAAGCCATCAACTACTCCATGACCTCCTTCTTCACCACCGGCGGTATCCGTGGGGGGAAGAAGAAGATAGACAAGTTCTATCCGCGTAGCTTCAACATGGGTGTGCGGCAGGAAGTGTACCAAGCCCTGGGCGGATTCTCGCGGATGCGCTTCGGGGAGGACATCGACTTCAGCATCCGAATCTTCAAGGGAGGATATACGTGCCGGCTGTTCCCCGGTGCCTGGGTATACCACAAGCGACGGACAGACTTCCGAAAATTCTTCAAGCAGGTACACAATTCCGGGATTGCCCGCATCAATCTGTACAAGAAGTATCCAGAATCTCTGAAGCTCGTCCACCTGCTGCCGGCTGCATTTACCCTGGGAGTGGCCATATTCCTGCTGGGAACGCCCTTCTGCCCGTACAGCCTGCTGCCCATCGCTCTTTATGCGCTTCTGGTATGCATGGACTCCACTATCCGGAACCGTAGCCTCAGCATCGGGCTCTACTCCGTCGCCGCCGCCTTCATCCAGCTCATCGGATACGGGACGGGGTTCCTGCGCGCCTGGTGGAACCGCTGCATACTTGGCAAGGACGAGTTCGAGGCGTTCAAAAAGAACTTTTACAAATAAGGAGGATTAGGGGTTAAGGATTAGGGATGATATGGAGAAACTGAATATCAACCAGTGGGCTGCAGAGGACCGCCCGCGGGAAAAGATGATGCAGAAAGGGGCGGAAGCCTTGAGCGATGCCGAACTGCTAGCCATCCTCATCGGCTCCGGCAATACGGAAGAAACCGCCGTGACACTGATGCAGCGCATACTCGCCGCCTGCGGCAACGACCTCAACCGCCTGGGCAAATGGGAGGTGCGGGACTTCTCCCGATTCAAAGGCATGGGCCCCGCCAAAAGCATCACCGTCATGGCATCCCTGGAACTGGGCAAACGCCGCAAGCTGCAGGAACGCTCCGGACGTACCGCCATCCGCTCTTCCGCCGACATCTACGAGCTGTTCCATCCCCTGCTCTGCGACCTTGCCACAGAAGAATTCTGGGTACTGCTTATGAACCACGCCGCCAAAGTGATAGACAAGGTACGCATCAGCCGCGGCGGCATCGACCAGACCACCGCCGACGTGCGCAGCATCCTGCGCGAAGCCCTGCTGCAACGCGCCACACAGATAGCCCTTATCCACAACCATCCCTCCGGCAACCCGCACCCCAGCAACGACGACCGGCAGCTGACGGAACTCGTGAGGAAAGCCGCCCAAACCATGAACATACACCTGACCGACCACGTCATCGTCACGGACGGAAGCCATTACAGCTTCAACGACGAAGGATTGCTATAAATAATCCAAGTTACGGACATACTATACGAAAGACAAAAGCGGTCATAACACTAACTATCAGCACATTGTATTTACCAGCTATTTACCAGCCAATGTAAAAGCCGTTACCACAGTATGTAAACGTATTTACCCTATATTGTAACGTCCTTTACCCCATATTGTAAAGACCTTTACCGCGTATTGTAAAAGGAGTTTCTCCAGGGGTAAAGGGAGTTCCCCCAGAAGGTGAAGCATGTTCACCCACCGTCAAACCCTCCCCGAAGTAATGAAAAGGAGGGCGTTCCTTTGCATTTTCAATTAAATTCCATAGCTTTGTTCTTTGAAAACCTATATATAAAACCCTACGAATATGACCAAATTTGAAATAGAAGAGAAAATAGTCTCCATGCTCAAGACCGTATTCGACCCGGAAATACCGGTAAATGTATACGACCTGGGACTGATTTACAAAATAGACGTCTCCGACCAGGGAGAAGCCTCCATCGACATGACGCTGACTGCCCCCAACTGTCCGGCAGCCGACTTCATCATGGAAGATGTGCGCCAGAAGGTGGAATCCATCGACGGCGTAACCTCCGCCACCATCAATCTCGTTTTCGAACCCGAGTGGGACAAGGACATGATGAGCGAAGAAGCGAAACTGGAACTGGGATTCCTTTAAATCAGTTGAAAGTTCAAAGTTGAAAATGGAAAGTTGAAAATGAAGAATGTATATTTCCTCTCGGATGCTCACCTGGGCTCACGAGCCATCGAACACGGACGAACCCAAGAACGGAGGCTGGTCAACTTCTTGGACAGCATCAAGCACAAGGCATCGGCCGTATACCTGCTGGGAGACATGTTCGACTTCTGGTACGAATTCCGTACCGTAGTGCCCAAAGGATACACCCGCTTTCTGGGCAAGCTGTCCGAACTGACCGACCTGGGAGTAGAAGTCCACTTTTTCACGGGAAACCATGACCTTTGGTGCGGCGACTATCTGACCAAGGAGTGCGGCGTCATGATACACCGCGAACCGCTGACCACCGAAATCTTCGGAAAAGAGTTCTACCTTGCCCACGGTGACGGGCTAGGCGACCCGGACAAGAAGTTCAAGATGCTGCGCGCCATGTTCCGCAGCCGTACCCTACAGACGCTGTTCTCTGCCCTGCACCCCCGCTGGAGCATGGAGCTGGGACTGAACTGGGCCAAGCACAGCCGCTTGAAACGCATAGACGGGAAAGAGCCCGCATACATGGGAGAAAACAACGAATACCTGGTGCTCTACACCAAGGAATACCTAAAAAGCCATCCCAACATCAACTACTTCATCTACGGTCACCGCCACATCGAACTCGACCTGATGCTGAGCAGTACCGCCCGCATCCTCATCCTCGGCGACTGGATAAACTACTTCTCGTACGCCGTCTTTGACGGCGAGAACCTCTTCCTTGAGAATTTTGTGGAGGGAGAGACGAAGCTATAACCCGCATTGCCAAACTGTTAACCATCATACCATTACCACCCATGAAACCTTTAAGACTGAAAAACATGATTGCCGGATGCCTGCTCGCAGCAGGAGCATTGCCGGTATGGGGACAATCCGGCGCCCCGACACTTGTCATCCGCATTGACGATCTCGGTGCCCTGCATTCCGTCAACGAAGCCTGCATCCAGACCTACCGCTCGGGTATTGCCCGCAGCGTGGAAGTGATGCCCGTAGCAGCCTGGTATCCAGAAGCCATCAAGATGCTGAAAGAAAATCCGGGACTGGACGTCGGCCTGCACCTCGTCATCACCAGCGAGTGGGAGAACGTGAAGTGGCGTCCGCTGACCCACTGCCCCAGCCTGACGGACGAGAACGGCTATTTCTACCCGATGATGTTCCCTAACCCCGCCTATCCGGGACAGTCCATCATGGAGCAGAAATGGGACATCAAGGAGATAGAGCAGGAGTTCCGCGCGCAGATAGAGACGACGCTGAAAAGCATTCCGCAACTCAGCCATCTGTCCGGACACATGCTCTCCACCGGTTTCAGCAAGGAAGTGAACGAGCTGGTGCAACGGCTCGCCAAAGAATACAACCTGCCGTCCATCGACCGCATGGACTCCTCCAAGGACTACCGGTTTACCTACATCGGGTACGACGGCCCCAAAAGAACCGCCGAAGAAAAGGAGGCCAGCTTCATCAAAGCATTGGAGAAGTTGCAACCGGGCCAGCGCTACCTTTTCTTAGACCACCCGGCACTGGACAACGATGAAATGAAAACCGTCTTCCACATCGGATATGAGGACGTGGCGCTGGACCGCCAGGGAGTGACCGACCTGCTGACAAGCCCCCGCGTCCGGATAGCCATTGAGGACAAAGGCATAAAGCTGATTTCCATCAACCAACTGACCAAGGGCCTGCCCCGCGCCGCCGCTACTCCGAAGCTGGACAAGGCCATGAACAGATATCTGGATGCCGTAAAGAAAGCCGGACAAGACCTGCACAGTATCATGATTGTGCAACACGGCAATGTCATTGCCGAAGAATGGATGGGCGAAGGGAAAGAGGATGAGCCTCACATCCTGAACTCCGTCAGCAAGACATTCACCGCCACCGCCGTGGGACTTGCCGCCTCCGAAGGCAGGCTGAAGCTGACGGACAAGGTCATCTCCTTCTTCCCCGACAAGCTTCCGGCAACCGTCAGCGAAAATCTGGCAGCCATGACCGTACGCGACCTGCTGACCATGAACTGCGGGCACGACACCGACCCCACCGGAACGGTACGCAAAAAGGCAGACGCCGATTGGGTGCAGGAGTTCCTTGCCTTCCCCGTGGAGCACAAGCCCGGTACCTTCTACACCTACAACAGCCTGGGAACCTACATGCTCTCAGCCATCGTACAGAAAGTGACGGGCGAGAAAGTGGTGGATTATCTCTATCCCCGTCTGTTCCGCCCGCTTGGCATCGTCAACGCCCGGTGGCAGGAAAGCCCGCAAGGCATCAATACCGGAGGCTGGGGGTTGTACCTCAAAACGGAAGACCTTGCCAAGATGGGACAACTGTTCCTGCAGAAAGGAAACTGGAACGGACAGCAGATTCTGCCCGAAGAATGGGTAAAGGAGGCATCTGCCTGCCAAGTGCCCTCACTGCCCGCCGGCATGAAACCGGAGATGCTGAAGAAAGCGAAGATGAGCGCCAAGACAAGCGACTGGCTGCAGGGCTACGGCTACCAGATGTGGCGCTGCCGCCACAACGCCTACCGTGCCGATGGTGCCAACGGACAATACATACTGGTGTTGCCGGACAAGGATGCTGTCATTGCCGTCACCGCCAACATCCCCGACATGCAGGCAGAGCTGAATCTAATATGGAAGTACCTGCTGCCCGCGCTATAAAACGTTTATTCTTATAAACGATTACGAAAAAGTGAAGGTTACCGGAACTTTTTCCCGGCATGGTTGTAGTAACATCATAACATTAAAAACATTAGCGTCATGGATGATATGATTTACAGAAACGACCCGATTGCCGAAGAGAACATAGACCCGCACGGACGTCCGGCAACGGATGAATTCGAGGAATGGAGCGAAGAGGTCTCCGAACGGACAGATACCGGATACAAGGACCAGAAAGTAAAATCCGCCAAGGAACGGGAGAAACGTATCCGGGAGATGGATGAAATTATAAAGAAGGACCTTAAGGAATAAATAGACAGCCACCACAGATTACACGGATTCTCACAGATTAGTCTCTTATACTTGATATCAGAGCTTCCAATCTGTGAGAATCCGTGTAATCTGTAGTGACTTTCTATTATTTGTATCCACCAGCCTTGGCTATGCGTTTCGGGATTTCCGTGTTGTCCATCTTACCCACGAACAGCTTGGAGCCTGCACCTACTGCGAATACCGGCACATATCCGGCTGTATGACCACCGCTGGTCCAGCCTACCATGGCAATCTGGCTCATTACCTTCTTGGCGGCAACGGCCAGGGGCTCAGTCTTGGCATAAAGACTTTCCTCAAACACTACATGCTTGTTCACAAATGATTCTTCGTAAGCATCACGCAGCATCTTCTCCTGCTCCCAGCTCACCGGCAGTTCTTTCCAGAAACCCATCTTTTCTGCCAGGAATTCCTTCATTTCCGGCCAGTTGATAACCTTGCGCATCTTGCGTAAGTCCGTGATGGAACGTGAAAGGATATCCTGAGACTGCTTCTGCTTGGCAAGGGCTTTCAGTTGAAGCTCGTACTTACCGGTACCCAGCCCCAGACCGCCGGTTTCATGGTCGGCAGTTACCACAATCAGCGTTTCTTTGGGATGCTTCTTATAGAACTCGTAAGCCACCTTGATGGCGTTGTCCATATCCACCACTTCCTCAAAGACTGTGGCGGGGTCGTTTCCGTGGCAGGCCCAGTCAATCTTTCCACCTTCAACCATCAGGAAGAAACCCTTGTTACTGCCTTTGGTCAGGAAAGAGATGGCACTCTCGGTAATTTCGGCCAGTGTCAGGTCGCCTTCCTGGCGGTCGATGGCATAGGGCAGGCAAGAAGGCTCTGCCCCTTCTTTCTGGATAAGAATCATCTTGTCCGCCTGGGCAGACTTCGACTTGTATTCGTCAAGGCCTCTTGCAACGGTATAGCCGGCTTCTTCAAAGATAGGGAAGATGCTCGGAGCCTCTTTCTTATCGGCAGTCTTGTCCGGTTTCAGAAAACCACCGCCTGCATAGAAGTCGAAACCGGCTTTCGGCAGGTCGAGGGCTATCTCGTAATACATACCACGGTCCGGCTGGTGGGCATAGAATGCAGCGGGAGTAGCATGGTCTACACTGACGCTGGTAGTTACCCCAACTTTCTTACCGGACTTTTTGGCTCTCTCGGCCACACTCTGAAGCACACTCTTGTTATCGTCCATACCAATGGCGCCGTTATAGGTCTTTGCACCGGTAGCCAGGGCTGTTCCGGCAGCAGAAGAGTCAGTCACCGAGTTGGTGGCAGAAAAGGTAGTTGCCATGCTGGCAACCGGGAAAGAAGTGAACAGCAAAGGCTTTACACCGATGCGCCCTTCTTGTTCGGCCAGATACATCTCCGTACCGTTCACCTGGTTCACACCCATTCCATCACCGATGAAATAAAACACGTACTTCGCCTGCTGGGCATAGGCCATGCCGCTGGTCAGCAGTACAAAGAACAACACATACATTAATCGTTTCATAAGCAGTTCTTATTTAAAGTTATTCGGAAAATTGCCTTTATTGTTTTTAACCGAGTAACAAAGATAAGGATTTTAAAGGATTCGGAAAACATTTCGCCCCTACAAATACATTACATATTTGCAGGGGCGAAACCACATCCGGACTCCGGGAAGCCGGAACCGGGAAATATTACAGCGATATTACTTCTTCAGAATATCCATCGTGTCCGAAGCAATCATCAGTTCCTCGTCAGTGGGGATTACCACCACCTTCACCTGAGAATCTTCGGTAGAGATAACCATTTCTTCACCGCGTACTTTGTTCTTCTCGGCATCCAGCTTTATGCCCATGAATTCCAGGCCTTCACATGCACCCCAGCGGGCACTTGCCTGATTCTCGCCGACACCACCGGTAAATACCACGATATCCACACCACCCAAAGCAGCGGCATAGGCACCGATATATTTCTTGATGCGGTAGAAGTACATTTCTTCAGCCAGAACAGCCTTCGGATTGCCGGCAGCTACGGCATTTTCCAGGTCGCGCATGTCACTGGATTCACCGAAGATACCCAGCACACCGCTCTTCTTGTTCAGCAGGTTGGAGATGCCGTTGGCATCCAGACCCTCTTTCTCCATGATGAATGAAACGGCACCGGCATCAATATCACCACTGCGGGTACCCATCATCAGACCTTCCAACGGGGTCAAGCCCATGCTGGTGTCTACGCACTTACCGTCCTTGATAGCAGTAATGGAACCACCATTGCCAATGTGGCAAGTGATGATTTTCTTTCCTTCCGGCTCTACACCCAGGAACTCGCAGACGCGCTGCGATACGTAGCGGTGTGAGGTTCCGTGGAAACCATAACGGCGTACGCCGTACTTTTCATAAAGTTCGTAAGGCACGGCATACAGATAGGCATGCTTCGGCATGGTCTGATGGAAAGCCGTATCGAACACACCAATCTGCGGAACATTAGGCAGAATGGCAGATATTGCATTTACCCCCTTCAGGTTAGCAGGATTGTGGAGCGGAGCCAGGTCGTTGCAGGCAGTGAAGGCGGCAAGCACTTCCGGCGTCAGCCGTACAGACTCGCTGAACTTTTCGCCTCCATGCACCATACGGTGACCTACGGCATTGATTTCGTCCAAAGACTTGATGGCTCCATATTCAGGGCTTGTCAAAGTGTTCAGGATAAATTCCACACCTACGGTATGCTCTGGAATGTCCCTCTCAAGAACTTTCTTCTCGCCACTGGGCAAGGTGAACTTCAGGAAAGAGTCCTTCAAACCAATTTTTTCGATACCACCCTGGGCGATAACTTCTTTCCGGTCCATATCAAACAATTTGTATTTGATGGACGAGCTACCGCAGTTCAATACTAAGATTTTCATACTATATATCAGATTTAAAAGTTATTCAGCATTCTTTTTGGCAGCAATGGCCTGATTGGCAGTGATGGCAATCATGCGATACACATCCTCGATGGAGCAACCGCGTGAAAGGTCGTTCACCGGACGGGCGATACCTTGTAGGATAGGTCCTACGGCATCAGCATGTCCCAGACGTTGCACCAGTTTGTAGGAGATGTTGCCCACTTCGAGGCTGGGGACAACCAATACGTTAGCATGTCCGGCGATAGAAGAACCCGGAGCCTTGCTTGCACCTACTTCCGGCACCAAAGCTGCATCGGCCTGCAACTCACCGTCGATGGCAATATCGGGAGCCATCTCCTTGGCAATCTTCAATGCCTCAACCACTTTATCCACCACTTCGTGCTTGGCAGAGCCCTTGGTAGAGAAGCTCAGCATGGCAACTTTCGGGTCGAGACCGGCAACTGCCTGGGCTGTACGCGCCGTACATACGGCAATCTGTGCCAATTGTTCTGCATCGGGCACCGGAGTCACAGCCACGTCACCCATCACCAGGATACCGTTCTTTCCATATTCAGGAGCATGTGTCAGCAGCAGCATGGCACCCGAAACGCAAGTGATGCCCGGGGAAGTCTTGATAATCTGCAAAGCAGGGCGAAGTACATTACCCGTAGTGTTGCGTGCACCTGCCAACTGGCCGTCAGCATCGCCATTCTTTATAATCAGGCAGCCCAGATAAAGCGGATCGACAACCAACTTGCGAGCCTCTTCGATGGTCATGCCTTTCTTTTTGCGGAGCTCGCAAAGCAGTTGGGCATATTCTTCTTTCTTAGGATGGTCTTCCGGGTCGATAATGGTAGCCTTGTTTATATTTCCCAGCCCCCACTCTTTGGCACAAGCCTCTATCTCGGCAGGTTTTCCAAGGATAATCAAGTCGGCTACTCCGTCAGTCAAGATTTGATTGGCAGCTTTCAGTGTACGCTCTTCCGTACCCTCGGGAAGAACAATTCGTTGGCGGTTTGCTTTGGCACGCTCAACAATTTCGTTAATTAATCTTTGCATGATATTTTAATTGTCTATTAAGAATCGGCAGTATGTGTTATTCACGCCGCAAAAGTACACAATTTTGCAATATCTACATTGCAAACATCGGTCTTTTTACCGTTCAGACCATAATTATTATAATATTTAACATTAGGTATTCCCAGCATTCATGTGTACGCACACGTGCCCCTCTGCAACAAACAATTACCCGTCCGGCAGGAACAACCCGCCCGACTCTACAAACGACATAAAAAAAATCAGGATACAACGATAACAAGCAATACATAGAATACCTACCTTTGCAGCGTTTTCAACGTATAACAATAGGTATTATAATAGTATGATTCGTCAATGCGCCATCCTTTTCGGATGCTTAGCTTTGGGTGAACTG
>OHMF01000424.1_pt1 | contig 20995 bp, 15 predicted proteins | sample 1569181 | NCBI WGS metagenome assembly OHMF01 (sample SAMEA3879559, study PRJEB24766) | human gut metagenome | biome: human-associated habitat; feature: feces | place: USA | collected 1985/1987
TGGGCGCACGGTTTCTTGCGCCAGCAACGCGCGGGGTAATCGACATCGGTGGTCAGGACAGCAAAGTGATTCAGCTTGATGACGACGGTAACCTGTGCGATTTCCTGATGAATGACAAATGCGCGGCGGGCACCGGGCGTTTCCTGGAAGTGATCTCGCGCACGCTTGGCACCAGCGTCGAGCAACTCGACAGCATTACCGAAAATGTCACGCCGCACGCCATCACGAGTATGTGTACGGTGTTTGCTGAATCAGAAGTGATCAGCCTGCGCTCAGCGGGCGTCGCGCCAGAAGCGATTCTCGCCGGAGTGATTAACGCGATGGCGCGGCGGAGTGCCAATTTCATTGCTCGTCTCTCCTGTGAAGCGCCGATTCTGTTTACTGGTGGCGTTAGTCATTGCCAGACGTTTGCCCGGATGCTGGAATCTCATCTGGGAATGCCGGTAAATACCCATCCTGATGCGCAATTTGCTGGCGCAATTGGCGCGGCGGTAATTGGTCAACGAGTGAGGACACGCCGATGAAAGAGTTTTTATTTTTATTTCACTCCACGGTCGGCGTGATACAAACCCGCAAGGCGTTGCAGGCAGCGGGCATGACTTTTCGCGTCAGCGATATTCCCCGTGATTTACGCGGCGGCTGCGGGTTATGCATTTGGCTGACCTGTCTGCCCGGCGAGGAAATACAATGGGTGATCCCTGGGCAGACCGAAGCGATATATTGCCAGCAGGGCAGCGACTGGCAGTGCGTGGTGCATTACGATTCAGAAGCGTCAACCAGGCAATAAGACCTTTAAATATAACGCCCGGATATTTGGCTGCACATAATCCTGCATGAAGGAAGTTGTATTAAATATCTCGCCTGATGTGAAATATTTCCCATCCACAAAATGAGCGATTTTTGATAGCACCTTACTATTGCGCGTCTAAAATACAATATACATTGTATTATACTTAAATCCATAATCATGCATAGAGAAATAAAATGATTACCAGGTGTGGTAATGATAAAGATAATTTTCAGTGTGAAGCTTATCTTTACCCCCCTGATTATTTTAGATTTAGAAGAACATTTCACAATTCAAGGATAAAATTATGGACTCCCTATTTAACATATACAAAGATATTTTCCCAACACTCGGCATGTATTCGGGACTAAAAGCTTGCCATGAAAAAAACAACCAACCATTTGATATTAACACGGAAATTGAAACCATACAAAAACAAATTAATTATGATATAAATCATTTGAATGACGGTTTGATTAAGCGTGTACTGAATCTTTTTATTCACCTTATCTCTAATCCCGACAATCTTGAATTAACCTTAAATCGATATTCATCAACAACAGAACAAATTATCGCCAAAACCAAAAGAAATGGTTTACATGAGTTTGAAATTGACGATCTAAAAATAATATTTAATCGACAAGATGATAATGAAAGCGTATTAACTGTTAAACACAAAGATATAAGTCATGGCTGCAATGTTAAAACCGAGCAGCTGCAGCAGTTTATTAAAATAATGGAACAAAAAGCGCAACTACCAATCTATATTGACAAGAACAATTTGAAAGAGAGTATTTTCTCTGTTTTGCAAAATGACCCACAGCACGTAGATAAAGAGCAATACCTTCCCTGTGATAAGTTTTTAACACATGCCTGCAAAAGTTCAAATTCATTTGAAGTGAAATTAGATGCCACTCATCAATATCAACATCTGAATAACTTCATGATTTCTTTTGACCCAGTAGAAAATCAATTAACAATACGGGATAACAATAACGAGACTGAAACTATCTCGTTGACAAACCTACAATGGGAAAATTTGCTGCAATACTATAGAGAAAACCACCAACAGCAAAATATAGCAGGATCACGAAATATCACGGATAATATAGATAAAATTAAAAATACAATATCCACCTCTGAAATTATTGAGTGCGCCTCTCCTGAAATAAGAAGTAGCGTCCTGAACGATCTTTATAGCATTGCTAATTTCCTCCCGGACAATAATCTGACACCAAATGAGAGCTGGAAAAGATTTTGTCATACATGCGAGCGCTTTTACGTTGCTCAGAAGAGTATCACTGGAGATAACAGTGAACGTCTTACGCGAAAAGTCTCTATCTCTGATGCAGGAATTACAATGACCTTCAAGATAGGTGATGTTGTCATCAATACTATTAGCACTGCTATTCCTAAAGATGAATCGGGTCAACGGTGTATAGAAGGGTTGAATTTAGCGGGAATGGATTTAACCGGCATAGACTTGTCTAAAATGGTTCTAAGGAATGTCAATTTTAATGGCAGCATTCTTAGAAATGCGGATTTCTCCGGTACGATCTGTGAAGGCGTGGATTTTACCGATTGTGATCTGCGTAATGCAAAATTCGAAAACGCCTCATTAGATAATAATGATTTTCGTAAAGTTCGCCACTTGACTTATGTAAATTTCAAAAACGCAAATCTACGAAACTGTAACTTCAGCGGAAAAGTTCTCACTGGCGTTAATTTTACTGGAAGTGACCTTAGTAACGCTTATCTTGAACACATAGATTTCACAACAGTGATTCTATATGAAACACCTGCAGCACCTGCAACATCTGCAACATCTGATACTCCTAAAATACCTAAAATACCTGAAATACCTGGAGCACCTAAAATACCTGCAACACCTCGAATACCTGGTACACCTAAAGTAATTCTTACTGGAGCAATACTAAATTATTCCGATCTATCGGGTAAAGATCTTTCAGAATATGATCTTACTGGTACTGTCTGCATGTTTACCAATTTTACAAACGCTAATTTAGCAAAATGCAAACTCTTTAATACAAACTTTTCGGCTGCAAAATTTGACAATACTAATTTCACTGGTACAAAAGGTTCTAATATTCTGTTTAACCATTCATGGTTGTTCAATACGATATTTATAGATACGATTTTTAAAAATGCCTGTTTTTTCAATGCCAAAGTGAATAATGTTTCTCTTAAGAAAGCATATATTTACAATGATAATATCGATAAAAAAGCCAATGACAGTACCGAGAAACAACCCAGTGACAGTACCGATAAACAAGCCAAGAACAGTACCGAGCAACAGGACAGTACCAGTTTTAATGAAGCCCGTTTAAAGAAAGAAGTGAATAGCAGTTTTTCCATTCCGGGTTTAACGTCTTATCAGCCAACTTATATAGTTGAAGAATAGTTCAATAATCACCCAAACAGAGTGGGTATGGCAGAGGATATAAATTAACATTTAAACGTTAACCGCCTCATCTATCATTCATGGATGAGGCGCATTTATCAGTCGATGTAAGCTGAAAATGTTCTGCCATCCAGAGACAACCGCCGCCCCCTGCGGCGTTTACTATTTCATCGCCCGCGTTAAGAATTCATTAAGCTTCATCCGTATACTCCTTATCTGTCGCACTGAATTTGACGAGAAAAAAAGCAATAATAAGGAGCAACAAGTTGAAAAAGCGCATCACCTTTATCGTTTTTCTTTGCGCCATCGTGGCGGTGAGCCTGTTTTTTGTGCAATCCTGCGTCCGTAAAAGCCAGCATGTCGCAGGGTTTCAGAATTATCAGGCCACTATCGATGGTAAAGAGATTACAGGAGTAACTAAAAATATCTCCTCACTGACCTGGTCAGCGCAGAGCAATACCTTATTTAGCACTATCAACAAACCTGCAACCATCGTTGAAATGACGACCGAGGGCGACTTGATCCGCACCATTCCGCTCGATTTTGTTAAGGATCTCGAGACGATTGAATACATTGGTGATAATAAATTTGTCATCAGTGATGAACGTGACTACGCCATTTATGTGATTTCACTTAACGCTGAGTCGGAAGTAAGCATCCTCAAAAAAATTAAAATCCCATTGCAGGAAACGCCTACTAACTGTGGCTTTGAAGGACTGGCTTACTCCCCTCAGGACCATACCTTCTGGTTTTTTAAAGAGAAAAATCCGATAGAGGTCTACAAAGTAACCGGGCTATTGCGTAGCGATGAGTTGCATATCAGCAAAGATAAAGCGTTGCAGCGTCAGTTTACTTTAGACGATGTTTCTGGCGCGGAATTTAACCCACAGAAAAATACGTTGCTGGTGTTGTCACATGAGTCACGCGCCCTGCAGGAAGTGACCGTGACAGGTGACGTGATCGGCGAAATGTCGTTAACCAAAGGCAAGTATGGCCTTTCACACAACATCAAGCAGGCGGAAGGGATAGCGATGGATGACAGCGGCAACATCTATATCGTTGGCGAACCCAATCTTTTTTATCGCTTTACGTCGACAAAATCACGATAACAGTCTGGCAGGTTCTCCTTTTTTGTTATTAACTTGTTAACTCAAAATAATACAAACCAGGCAGAACATGAATTCGACATCGCATCCCGTAGAACGTTTTTCTTTCAGCACCGCGTTATTCGGGATGCTGGTTCTGACCTTAGGTATGGGTTTAGGCCGCTTTCTCTATACGCCGATGCTGCCAGTCATGCTGGCGGAAGGCGAGTTTTCCTTTAGCGAACTTTCATGGATCGCCAGCGGTAACTATGCCGGGTATCTGGCGGGGAGCCTGCTGTTTTCATTCGGCGCGTTTCATTTACCCTCACGCCTGCGCCCGTTCTTGTTAGCTTCCGCTCTCGCAACCGGATTATTAATCCTCGCGATGGCGTGGCTGCCGCCGTTTCTTCTGGTTTTCATCATTCGCTTTCTGGCGGGGGTCGCCAGCGCCGGGATGTTGATTTTCGGCTCAACGCTCATCATGCAGCATACTCGTCATCCCTTTGTCCTTGCGGCGCTATTTTCTGGTGTTGGCGTCGGCATCGCTCTGGGCAATGAATATGTGCTGGCAGGCCTGCATTTTGCCCTCTCTTCACAAACGTTGTGGCAAGGTGCCGGAGCACTTTCTGCCATTATATTGCTTGCTCTGGCGCTGCTCATCCCGTCGAATAAACACATTATCGCGCCAGCGCCATTGGCAAAAATCGCGCAACAACCCATGAGCTGGTGGTTACTGGCGATTCTGTATGGTCTGGCGGGTTTTGGTTATATCATCGTCGCCACCTACCTGCCGCTCATGGCGAAAGACGCGGGCCAGCCTGTGCTGACGGCTCATCTTTGGACACTGGTTGGCTTGTCGATTGTCCCAGGTTGTTTTGGCTGGCTGTGGGCAGCCAAACGGTGGGGAGCATTACCTTGCCTGACCGCGAATTTGCTGGTGCAGGCGATCTGCGTGCTGTTAACCCTCGCCAGCAGCTCTCCTTTATTACTCATCATCAGCAGTATTGGTTTTGGCGGCACCTTTATGGGGACGACCTCGCTGGTGATGACCATCGCCCGCCAGCTTAGCGTGCCGGGAAATCTTAACCTTTTGGGCTTTGTGACACTCATTTATGGTATCGGGCAAATTCTTGGCCCGGCGCTGACCAGTATGCTCGGCAACGGAACGTCGGCCCTCGCCAGTGCCACGCTCTGCGGCGCAGCGGCGCTATTTATCGCAGCATTAATCTGCGGGATGCAAATATTCAAATTGCATACGAATTATTCTTAAGTAATTTAACGAATTTAACTTTTCAGTACATCACGTAAAATAATTAAAACATCCTTTTTCTTTGGAGGTACTCAGCCACCGCCGTTATTGTTCCTGGTTTAGCAATTCCACGGCCAATTCATTATTTCTGGTCACATTATAGTCAGGATCGTTTTATATCTCCGTGCTAGAAAAAACAAGTTTAATTCTTTGGACGAATTCTCCAAAAAAAACTGATTACCAACATTTGTATTCAAATCAGCATAATAACCTATTTTTATTGATTGTTCTTTTCTTTCAACAACAGGTTGATAAATACAATTTCTAAAACCTTTTTTTACTTCTGAAACAAAGCTACCTATTTGATAACTTAACTCCAATTGAAGTTCTGTACTCTGTGGATCTAACAAATTTTCAATTTCTAAAAAATCCGCATACATTTGTGTACTACCAACAATATGCTTCTCATCAATCCAATATGTTCCGAGATTCAAATGCTTATTCATTTGTTTCATAAAATCAAATTTTAGCATGTCTCTAAATTGCCTATCTTGACTGTCATCAATATCTTGAATTTTTCTTTTTGTTTTTCCAAACTTTTCACCATATGATTTGATATAATTTCTTATATCTTTTACTCTCTTCGCTTCCATCTCAGGAAGATAAACTATTTCCATATACTCTTGGCAAGCTTGAACAAACAATGCATAATACGGAATACTAGCCATACTAAAAATAGGATCTTTTTCAGTAAGCATAAGCGAATATATGCTTTCCATATCTTCTTGTATAATACGTACAGTTACTTCTTTCTCTATTTCATATAAACTATCATTTTCCATTTTATACACCTTCATTCGCATGATACTTCCAGTAATGTTCATACATTTTTCATTATGATATATATTCCAATACTATACCCGGCAAAAAAGCCAAGCAACTAATTTTTGACGTAAATCGCTTACCACTAGCGTTGTATCTAGTTTTTGATGCAGAAAAGAACAAATCCTTTTTCACCCTTGTCACAGCTACATAAAGAACACTTAATTCCTCAAGGATTTTCTTTTCATCATTATTTTTCATAATAATTTTACATGCATCAGCCTCCTCTTTTCTTCCTCTATATCTATCGCAACTTCCACATAAACTTGGGAAATTAGGAAAACAATATGGCTCCATGTCTGGAATAATAACATAATCCCACTCCAAACCTTTTGCACCATGCACAGTTGATACAAATAGTTTGCTATCTATCAAATCCATATTTTGCTTTAATGCTCTATTTTCAAATGTATCGCTAATATAAGCAATTTTCTCTTCATTTCCCAGAAAAATATATTCTGTGGTTATTCTCTCAAAAAACACTTTTGTTAACATCAATAATGATTCTATTAATTTTGCTTCTGTTCCTTGATATTCTCTTGAGATGTTTGAATACACCTTATTCAATAGCGTCTTACTTACACGATTATATTTAGACGCATTTAATACTTCAAAAAAGATACCCATTGCCCTTCTATGATAATCAATATATTCCTCATCCTCATCTGAAAAAAGAGCATAGAAATAATCCATATTTCTATTTTCAAATTCCTCTATTATCATATCTATATCTCTGCCTCTTTGCTGCACCAAAACCGCAACAGAGCAATTATCTTCTGCTTGTTGCAAATGAGTGACTTTATCTGCAACCCATACGCATTCTTCTTCATGTGTATCCGCATAGTAAAGCTTTACTCTCGCATCATTTTCAATATTTGGTGTCAAAATATTCTTTGCATTTTCGCGTATATTTTTATCAAGAAGCAACATTTCCATATTGTTCTTAAAACGATAATTCTGCGTTAATACTTTCTTTGACATATGATATTGTTCTTTAGCCAAATCCAACAAATTGGGAACCGCTCCTATAAATCCATATATTCTTTGCAGAGAATCCCCCATAAAAAACAAATGAGTATCAACTCCTATCAGCATGGAAATCAAACTCCAACTTAAGCAATTTGTGTCTTGAAATTCATCAATAATGATCACTGGGTACAATACCTGATAAAATTCTCTTAATTGCTCATTAATAGATAACAATCTTTTGGTCAAAATTAAGTATCCGTTAAAAGTAATACACTGTCGAGAAAAAAATCTTCTAACAAGTATATCTATGTACTCATCTTCTTTTTTTCCTATCTCTTCATAATCACATTTTAATATGCATTCCTTAAAGTCAGCAAAAAATGCCTTCTCATCATCTGTAATTGAAATACCATATTTCTTGTAATTTTCATCAACGTTATAGTCATTTTCGTTTATTGCCTTAAAATCATTTATGGCTTTCAATCTTTCATCTATCAAATAACCATACAACGACAAGATTCGCCTTGACAGCCCGTGGAAATTTGAAATGTACATTAATTTATTCAAATCATCCGGACTCTCTATTTGCTCTAGTCCCATAGCAGGTAATCTTTCTGAAATATCTTTCTTCATTTTGTACGCAGCATTAACGCTAAATGTCAGTGCCAAAATTTTCTTATTCTTAGGAACCGTACCTGTTGCAATCATATATGCCACCTTACTGACCATCGTAGTAGTTTTTCCACATCCAGCAGGCGCTTCTACCACCAGTCTAGCTTCATCTGAAAGAATAATCTCCATCTGACTTTTATCACCACCATGACACTTACAGATTGTATCTTCTATATCATTTAGCACTTTCATCCGCATACTCCTTTACCTTTTTTATTGCCTTTACATAGCATACTGGGATATTCTTCTTATCCAAAAAGTTTCCAATTGTTTTCCCTAACAAAATACCTTTGTTAATTGAAAACCAAGAAACATACATCACTTCATATAAAGGGTTTGTAGTATCTACATCTTTAAACTGATAGTTCTTATCAGCATTTATTCTCTTATAATTAAACATTTGGATAATATCATTCAATTTTTTCCGTTGTATGCACCTATTATTACCTTGGCTATCATATTCAGTTAATATAGCTTCCAAAATATCGTAACGCTTATTATAAATAACTCTTTTTACAATTTCACTGTCGAAACATTTTGACTTTGTGTAAAACAAATATTCTTTATCTGGTAGATTTTTCTCAATCTTTTTATCATTATCAATAACTCCCACCGCTTTTATTTCAAGCTTATTGAATAGCTTGATAACTGGAAGTATCGAATCAGTCCCTCCTGCTTTAATTAATGCAATTCCTTCTTTATCAAAATCCACCTCCAATGTTTCTGCAAACATTTTGAATGAACCATATTCCGATTCTCCTTCTACAATGATTGCTGCTCTAGAAAAAACAGCTTCCTTAATATACTCGAATTGCATTAACAACTGTTTCTTTTCCTTTGGATCAAATGACAGATTTGCGCATGATACAGCTGCTGTAAAATCATTCTTTTTATACATTCTAATTATTTTCGTATAATCATCATCCAACATATTTGGCGAATGAGTTGTAATAATAATTTGAGCACTTATTTGGGTAATTCCAAAATACTCACTAAGCAAATTATTAAATTGCTCATCCTGCCCCAAAGCAAGTTTGTAAATATCCTTTATCAACGTTCTTTGCAAATATGGATGTAAATGTATTTCTGGTTCATCAAATATCAATAACGCTGAAAATTCTGTATCTTTTGCTCTTTTCCTAAAATCAATTATTTTCTCAAGTAAAGATAACATAATCAACAGGTTAAACTGAACACCATATCCATTTTCCGGAATACTAATATTGTTTTCGTCTTTCAGCAATAAAACTCTAGATAGAATATCAGCATCATCAACATCAACTTGAGGTTTTATACCAAATCGATTAAAAGCACTAAGATTACCAAGCGAATTCGATATATATTTCTCTACCTTCTTAACTTCACTCTTTTTTAATAATCCCCCACCTGCATAATCCTCAATGTATTTTTTTACCACAAAATTTAAAAACGCACCCGCACCCTTAGTCTTGTTAAAATCTATTTCATTTTTAGGATTTCTTAAAGAATCATAGGAAATAACATTTACTCTCTTAATCAGCGTATTTGGAATGATTTCTCCAGTCTCCTTATGATAATATTTTATATATTCATCAGGACTTTCTTGAACAGCAACAATATTAATCATCTCTTTATTTGTCGGATCTACTAAATCATCAAAAATACCTATCTCGTCACTATTCAAATGAAAAGTCATCTCAACACTAATTTTTAGTGCCTCATCTGTAAAATCTTCTTTTAGAAATGACTTGCATGATAAAACTTTTAGCAAACAATTTTGAAAATTAGATTTTCCAATATTATTTTCACCTACAATAAAGTTAATATCCTTATTAATTGCTACTTGAAGTCCACTAAGATTGCGGTAATTCATTATTTTAATAAAAGTTACTTCCATGATGTCCCTCCAATATCTATCATCTTTGTGTTGAGCTTTGCAACACCTTCAAACGCCTCATTATTTAGTTCCATAAATTTCCTCATTATTAATTATACCACCCTCTTCCACTAATCTCTATAACATTTACTACAATTTTCGCCCTTTTCCGCCTCCTTAAACTCATCCCTAAACTTCCACTTAATCTCAACCCTTTCCCTATCGTACACAACAATCTCCGCCACGAAAGCATCCACGATTTCTTTATTCAGTTTCTGCAGTTTCATCTGCCCTTCCAGCATTTCAAAACCGGCCACTTCCGGCAGGTCCACTTGAGCCATCTTGCTGACTGCTGCCTTCTGCTTTTCAATATTTTCCTGCATTTGCACAAGCAACTGCTCATAAGTCTTTTTCTGTTCCAGATAGGTTGTCTTATCGGTCAAGCTAAGTTTGTAGTTCTCGTATGCATCACGCAAATCCCTATTAATATGCTCGTCGCTGTTCTCCATATCTACCAGATGTTGTCCCGCCAGTTTCAATCGCTGTGCCTGTTTCTCACTGAAGAAATCATAAGTATTCCCTTAAATGCAACATCAATTTCACCGATACCTCCCACATAATCTGCACTATCATAATTCTCATTGATAGCAATAAACCGCACACTCATAAAAGGGAATATCTGCTCGATGTATTTTCCATGTTCAATGTGGTCTCTGGAAAATCTGGAGAAATCTTTCATAATAACACAGCTAATCTGTTTTCTCTTCACAAGGTCCAGCATTCTCTGCATATCCGAACAATCCATATTTTTACCGATATAACCATCATCAACGAAAACATCCACCAGCTTCAAATCGTCGTGAGCATCAATAGATCCTTCCAGCAAAAGCTTTTGATTGGAAATACTGTTACTTTCCTGCTTGTCCCATCCGTCGATATCTTCATCTCCCTGAGACAATCTCAGATACATACCGGTTCTATATACATCAATTTGTTTCTTACTCATTCCATTTTCTCCTGTTGTTCTTCTTTTTCTCGTCTGCTATTGGTATTTTAGCGACGCTCTGCGTTTTATATAGCAATTCATAACATCCGTAATACTGCAATTACCGGCAAAGGTCGACTGTACAGTATATTTTCCATACCGTTTTACCTTCCCCTGCACATTCTTCTCATGCTGTAAACCTTCCGTTTAACATGAAAAAACAGCTTAAAATATCATTTCACCTTCACTCCGGCTAAGAACTAAAAAAAACCACTCTCCATAGTTAACAAAGTCAATTGTTACACTTGTAACAACTGCTAATCGCACATACATACGAAAGTACGACAAGTAAAACAAAAATTGCACCATTGGCATTTTGCATTGCTTGTAATTATTTACTTAGTCCTAACACGGAACCCACAGGTTCCGTTATCGTATGTAATGAGCTTTCGCTCGCTTTGTTGACCATGGACAGCGGTCTGCATTTTTAGCATCTTATAAATCACTGATATTTTTAAGCTGCCTATTGCCAATCACAAGTGTGACACACACTATCTAACATCATCAGGTAACCGGTCTTATGCCGGTACTTTTTCAACAACTTCACGCTCAAGATAAGAAAAAAACAATGCTTCCAAAGTCTTATCTTCTGCATAAAAGCAAGCGATATTTACCGTAGTTCCTCTGGTAGTTTTTATCTTGATATTCTTATCTGTCATTTTTTTCTTGTCCATGCGTAACCTCCTTTTTGCTAACAACCTTATCGTCAAAACAAAAAACGTTACCCACAGCTCACATAAACGCAAAACTATGGATAACGATTTTGTTATCTACTGCAATCTTTTTATTGTAATTCGAACCACTCTTCCTGTAGTTCCTATTAAGATATACGCCGGTCTTTTCAACCCCTCATCGCCCCGTATACGTAAAGGTGTACTCACCTCCGGGAGCTACAGACGAGCCACTTAAACTGTGTTCACGACGCCCTTCTCATAAGAGAAGCACTACCTCCCCTATCTGCCTTGCGGGGACCAGGACGAACCCCTCACCCTTCATGGATTATTATCCTTATGCCACATACCTGCTCCCGCAATTTCCGGACTTCCATCCAGCCTCTCGGCCTTCATCTCTCAATCCATCAGCCTACTAACATGATAACTGTGATTTTCATCCTGCGGGTATATGAACCGTAATTTTACTCAAATCTGTAACTGCTATTCAGTTGTCAAATTCTATTGGCTTTTCTAATTCACGCACAAAGCATAATCCATAATTTATAAATTGTAAAGGCACTATTCTAGTGTATTTTTCATAAAAACAGGCTATTTTGTGACTTTTTACTCTGCTCATGTATATCATACAAGCTTTCAGCATGATTGTACATTGTACATATCCTCAAAAGACCAATTTTGTAAGTTTAGTATTCTTTGTAGTATGAATTTCTCTTTGAGGGATTATCATATCATGTTTTGTCAGGGCTGAAAATGGACAGGACTGGTGTATTTTGATGAATTTGCACCAGGAATTGGTGGAGGTGTTACCGCTGCTCTTGTTTAAATAGCTTTCCGTCTATCAACTACCCATCAACTAAATTTTGTACCGGCATTCCTATCAAATACCCGTCAAATAAACACACGCCCTAAATACCAGGATTTTCCGGCATAATATACTACTAATAAACTGGTTTTATCAAATACCCATCAAATAAATTAGCACTGTTCAATATATTCTCTCAAATACTTGAATGGAAATGGAAGAACCGTATATTGACTATTACGCACAAATTCTACTGCCATCAACGGAAGGACCTCCTCATATTCAAGTTCTTCTCCCAAAGAAATTACTTTACGCATACAACAAGCATTTGGATATGCTAATCTCTTACTCTTAGCCCCCACATAATATACAAATGTACGTCCATCTAAATAGTCTTTCTCTTTGTATTCATACTTGATGTTTAAGAGATTTCCTATTTGGTAAGTCGCCTCAAATTCTTCTTTTCTCAACTCACCATCAATCCAAACGCCATATTTTTCATGCAAAAATCTATTAAATCTTGAAGCAATTCCTGTACGCATATTTAAAATCTTTTTTACTGCCTTCTTGGTAATCATTTCTGTTTCTGCTGACACCTTATTCTTCCATTCAGAAATACAGTCTCTTGAATCAATATTTTCAGTTTCAAAATCATCTATTGCTTTCAACAATAATTCTTTTGAGACTCTCTCTTTTACATCTGTTTCCATTAGTGTATCCATCAATGCCGATATATTAGGTAAAGTCTTTTCGCGTGTTAACAATATAGCATGAATATTATCAATATCCGAGTACATTAATCCTTCTACTTGATTCTGTACACCACGATGCTTATCTTCTACATAATCGTATGCATAGCAAATCTTGCTCCACTCTTCTGTTTCATCCTGATTATTATCACAAAATGTATCGAATTCCATTTTGCCATTGCTATCAATTTTTAAACAATAATAGTTGAAATAATTAAGTGCCTTTTTATTAACATGATTTATATCCTCTGCATTTTCAACGAATTTTGTTTTTATCTTCTTTCTGAGGACAAAGGTCCAATCTTTTCCGGAATCAAGTCTTTCCCAATCAAAAATCGAAATCATGCGTTCTCTTACATCACCTTTTATTATAAGTTCCTGAACAATCTTCTTAATATCCGGAGAACTGCCCTTTATATTTGTAAAATGCTCGACCTCTTCTGTTATATGCTGTACAATATATTTTTTTAAGTTATCACTGTGTGGATCATGCATCTCATTTTCAGCATAATATTCACCATCATGAATAATTCTAATATTATATGCTTCTTCCGAAAGATTTCCTACCGTTGCCTTTACATGATAATACTTCTCCAACTCCTCTAGGAGCTTTGCTACAATATCCTTTGATATTTCAGAGTTATTTTCATCTACAATTACAACACCCTTTTTCTGTAACATTTCACCATATTCAAGCTCTGATATTCCCTTCTTTTCCAGATTGGAAATATCAAATTCTTGTGCATCTTCCCTCTTCACAATGTCTATGGTTATGTATTTCGAAAGATTGTCGTTCACATCTCTTAAAAACTGTTCCATTACACCCATTTTACTTTTTCTAAAATGTGCATAATCTGTGATATCAAAATTATCTACTCTAAAGTGGTTATGGGGTAAGGAACCTTCCTTATATGTGATTACATTGGTATCTGTTTTTAATTTTTTTCTAAACTCACCCGTCTTTGAATCTATTACATATAATCCGTTACTTTCTCGATCATATCTCTTGAATGTTTTATGTTCCAAATTGAGATACATCCCTGGATCAATAACAATCTCCAAGAATCTGATAAAATTCACCTTACCTGTTAATTTATCTTTATGTCTCCATGATGGGTCATGATAGAAAAGCTTACCTGTGAGATTATTATACATAAAAGCCTCATGCTTAGGCGTTCTCATTGAATTTATCAGGAGTTGTGCAAGTAATCTGTTTTCATAATAAAAACATTTATTGCACTGCTCATTATCAAACAAATCAATCTTTTGGATTTTTACATCTTCATACTCTTTCATAATACTTTCTTTAAATTGCTTTTCTGTTACCTCACCCTTCCGGAACAGCACCAATGCAGTTGCACCAAAGGTCCACTGAACTGCTGCCGCCTTAAATTCATATACAGCTGAATCCAATATATTATATTTATAATAATCCTTGTTAGCCTTCTCGACTCTAAAAATATCAAAGTCAGCATCAATATTTTCCATATTGTAGGCAACATTTATTCTGTTAGTTAACATTTTCAAAATCCTCCTTACGAATCATATGTAAATTCTCATAACACACTGTACCATCTTCTCTTATAAGCATCGGAATCTCCACCAAACGCAAATCCACTATGGCACTCGGCTTGTAATTTTTATCTGATACAACATTTATGATATAAACTCGTTTAGCCCCTATAGACTCCAGCTTTCTCAATATATCTTTTCTGATTTCGTCTCTTTCCTGCACATATGTAAACTTCCAATTCTTAAAATCAACATACACATCATCAGATAGCTTATAATCGAAGAATTCAAAATATTCCGGCTCTGTTATTGGTGATAATTCAATCCCCAATTCTCTGTTCAATATAAACATACCAGCCGCTTCGCCCAATGCGCCTTTATAAATATTATGAAACAACACTGGGCTAAGAAGATATTCATTCATTTCAAATTTCAATGCATATCCCATTTCTTCAAAATGAGCTTTCATTCCAGGATATCTAAGTATCGCCGGCAAACCGGATTCCTTTTCACTCATTTCATAAATAGCAACTTCATCAGAATCCCCCTTTATTTTGGCTCTTTTACTGTTTTTGAATGCCACTTTATCATTTCCAAAGTCTATAGTAACATCATTGAAATCTGAATACTGTGAGTAAATATATTGATTCCTCTTTTCTCCACTTGTAATGTAAAGTTTTTGTAGATATTCATTATTCTGCCAGTCATATGTACTTGCTGTCGGATACTGTAATACCAACATCCTTAACTGTTCCCACAACTGCATACTTTCAGCAGTCCAATCCTTTGCCAACATTCTTCTAATCGTCCAAAGACCAACCGAGGATATTTTTTCTGCCTTATTAAGCATAAAGTTTTCTTCCGGCAGATAATCCTTTCCAAGTGACTCACACATATCCACAATTGCTTTCATTTCCGGCGGTAAGATGCGTTTCTTTAATTCACCAACATATAATTTCTCTAATAACTCAGATTCAACAAATAAATATATATCCGGACTCTTAACAAAAGTTCTACACATACGACCCACTGCTTGTAAAACCATTCGGCTAGCTTGCACAACTACACTCTTTAACTTATACAATTTGTTTAAAGTGAATTGGTCACTTCCTGTATAAGAACGAAACGCAAGTTTTAACATTTGGTCCTTTTCAGAATAATTCATTTCACCGTTTTCGTACAATTCCTCTATTTGAAACAACATCTGCAACAAACCATGAGACGTTATTTTCTCATCCTGATATGTATTTACTGTCATATTAGTTATATTTCCCAGATACAATGCATCGAAATCCTTATATAAGAATCTCTTGTCACCTTCGATAAACTCTCCCAGTTGTACAACTTCTCTACCTTTCGGAATCTTATATTGTAAATTCTGTCCAGCACCAATAGTCTGATAAGATGACATAACAAATATCTTTTCTCCACATGACAATCGCTGCTGCAATTCTTCCTTATCCTGTTCAAAATTGTCGCCTTTCAAGAAACAAACACTACTATTACTCTGCTGAGTCCCCATCTGGGAATATTCAAACAACTGCTGTAGAACGCCTTCATCCATACCGGGATTGTCCTTCTTCGGCAATGCCATTCCCAAGTACAACATTGATTGAATATCTTCATTCCTATTAAAAATACGCATTGCTTTAAGTACATTGCAGTATCTTATTATCTGATATTCTTTATCTGTTATATTGGTGATAATATTTGAAGCATAACGTGCAAATTCTGCATCCATAAATGTTTTGCAATAATCTTCTGCATTGAATCCCTGTATATTACTGCTGATTACTTCCCCATGTACATTTATCTCGCCATCTGCATAAGCGCTCCATCTTTTTTCTAATGCAGTTCTTGTTTTGTCCTTTAAATAACCCGGCGTCTTATGAAACCTTTCTTTTAACTGTTCCTTCAAATATCTCAAATCATAATTTCCAACAACTGTATCAACTTCAGCAGTTGCCGATATCCCAAACACAATTGCTTTTCCTGCAAGGTATAGCATGATTTTTTCAGGCGTATCATATACCTTAACAAATTTAAGATTTGTATTGTCATGATGAGAATCATTATCCTCAAATTCATAATACTCCATACCAACCTGATAGAAGCTTCTATCCTCCAATATCAGTTCACGATTATTTCTAATCATTTGGCATGTTTCACCCATCAACAAATCTCTTTGCTTATTAGTTAATTCTAATCTTTTTAGAATTGTACTAATAGCATTCTCCAAATTCATCGCATCCATGATATTACTTCTGGAACTATTTATAATCTCCATGTAATTTCTTGCCCATTCTATAGAAAATAACCTAAAATGCAAAAGAAATACATTAATCTCACGTAATAGGCTATATAACACAATATCCTTCTCTTTATTTCTATTCTTGAAAAAATCATCTTTCCCCTCAAAGAAAACATCAATACGATTGTCTTCTTTATTCAGGGATGAGCGAATATACTGTGCACCTTCTTTTAAAACCGTATGGAATGAACCATCATTAAATAGGAAAATCTGTCTCTGATCCACCAAATCTTCTTTTATTTTTATACTTAACCTTACATGATAATTCTCTGCAATTTTTCTTGCTTCGTCCATTAATGTAGTAAATGTATTTCTATTCCCTGTTTTTTCAACCTCATCCATAGCCTGTCTCATACTAGACGAAAAATCATTTGGGTTCAAAGTACGATATATCTGACGAAACAACTGTATATAGTCTTCCTGCATTGCCAACGACTTTTCTATCAGCTCACTTTGTATAGTATCCTTCGTTGCGTCAAATTCATCAATAACAATTACTGCGTTTTCTATCAAATCAGAATTCAAAAACTCATAACTGGAATCAATAAGAATAGAATTTCTCTTCATAAACTTACTGACACTCATTAATATTATTTTGTAATCGTCTGTAAATACTGCAGGATATAATTTTCCTATCCATTTATATTTTGCATCAGTTCTAATAGCTTTTTTACGCTGTGTCTTTGTTTGAAATTTATTCTTTAAGCGTTTAGTAATTTCGTATCGAAGTTGCCTGTCACCTTCTGTTATTCTGTCAGCCAATTCTTTTATATATTCCTTATCGGCATATCTTTTATCCACAGCATTACGGTAAAGGGAAACATCCTTGCATAATTTAAGATACGCATCTGTTTTCATTTCTTCCGGCACTTCAATCTCAAGAATTTTTTCTACAACCTCATCAAAATTAGAGCGTAATCTCAATACATTACGCTTATAAAGCTCCTCACTCCCATATGCCGCCCTCAATGCATCTTCTGGTAAATTCTTATTTAAAGTTGTCAGGTAAATGATTTTGGTATCATCGCCAATTGAATCTGCATACTCTTTCATTGCCTGTGCCGAATCAAAAGTCTTTCCGTTACCAGTCGGTAATTCGCACAGATATAAACCATGCTCTTGTTGTTGCATAACATCTAATAAATAATCTTTCAAATTTCAAACCTCCTCTATTAGTTTGCTCGTGTCCCATGTGAATGTTATTAGTAAAATTATATGTAATTTTACCACGAAGTGCAAAAAGAATTACCGCATATTTGCGTCAATTCTTTTCTTCATAGAAATTCATATTATGTTGCAACAAATTAATTATATCTTCTTTTACATTCTGTGGTTCCACAACTTCTACAAATTTCAAGCCCAACAACCATCCAAGCAGAATAACCGAAGGCACTGCAATAAAAGTTACCAACAACTTGTCTTCTGAATCTTCAGAAATTGTAATTCGTTTACCAAACTGATCTATAAATGCTCCAACCAAAGACTCCGGAATCCTTACAGTTATTGCCTGCTCTTTTCCTGAGAACATGCCCATTCGCCTTGATACATATGTATTTGCATTAAAACTACTGAACTGTTTTTTTCCTTCTCTCAGAATGTCAGACAACTGAATATTGTCAAGCTTATCCACTCTATAGTTTCTTTCGCTCAATACACCGTCCGTTTCTTTTATATCATAACCGTACAAATAATATCGGTCATTTGCCCATATTAATGCCCAGGGATTCATGTTATATCTTCGTTCAGACTTTTTCACCAGCTTTTTATTTTTATCCCAACCCATATAATCAAAACTAATCCGGACGCCTTTTACCAAAGCCTCCTGAATAATATTTACATTGTAGAGAATTTTCTTATTCTCCACTTTTGCAATGTTAATACCTAACACACTTCTGTCTAAGTCTTCAGCATCATAAGTACTCATGGTACTCTTTAGTTTATCAATCATTTTGGTTGCAATACTTTTCTCAATAAAATTAGATGCATTGACAGAGTCAATGATAAGCTTCATCTCTTCCTTTTCCAAAAGTCTGGTTCCGATAAAGTAGCGAGCATTCCTTCCACGACTAGAAATCACATCTACACCCAATTCATTTCTTAATTGCTTTATATAGCGTAGAATACTGTCTTCACTGCAAGAATAGCCTTCAGATTCCATATATAACAATATATCCTGCATAGAAATCTGATGCTGCTCGTCCGTATATGTTGTGAGAATTTTATATAATGCCAGTACTCTGTTTTTACTGAAATCATTCATACGCCAACTCCTGCTTTTTACGTATAATAATTTGTATTATAAAATGTACAAATCTCTCTATCGATTCTAACACATCTTCTAATGATTTTCATTTAAAAACCTCACTTTTGATCTTGATTCTGAATTCCTTTTATGGTACTATTAACAAAGCTAAAAAATTTACTCTTTACATTTCAATAATTATATAGTACCATAAGTTAAAGCGAACGATCGTTCGATTAAATAAGGAGGTGCCTTACAGATGGAAAAAACTATATGTGAATTATTTGCAGGCGTTGGTGGTTTTCGTTTGGGAATGGAACGTGCTAGCAAAGAATGGACCACTGTATGGGCCAATCAGTGGGAACCTGGAAAAAAAACGCAACATGCATTTGACTGTTATTGCGCACACTTTGGCAAATCAATTAATCATGTTAACAAAAACATTTCAGAAATTGAAAAATCTTCAATTCCTGACCATAACCTGTTAGTTGGTGGCTTTCCATGTCAGGATTACTCTGTTGCGCGAACTGGTGCAACTGGAATTAACGGGAAGAAAGGTGTCTTATGGTGGGATATAAGAGATATTCTTGAAACAAAATCTCCTAGTTTTGTTATTCTTGAGAATGTAGACCGATTACTAAAATCACCAGCGAATCAGCGTGGAAGAGACTTTGGTATTATTCTTACTTGTTTCAACGAATTAGGGTATAATGTAGAATGGCGCGTAATTAATGCTGCTGAATATGGTTTTGCACAGAGAAGACGACGTACTTTCATTTTTGCATACAAAAATGGAACCAATTATTCAATTCATATCAGCAAGTCAGTTGCTAGACCAGACTGTATTTTCAACAATATCGGTTTCTTTGCTCATACATTTAAGATTGTTGGTGTATCTAATGATGATATCAGAAGTACCGTATTAACTGAATCTGACTTAGCCGATGTGACTGAACATTTTTCATACGCTTTTGGCAATGCTGGCTTTATGTATAACGGTACAATTTACACATGTGAAACAACACCTGTTTACGAAGAATCTACAATGCTCCGTACTCTTCTTAATAAAGATGTTGAAGAACGCTTTTACCTTGGCAACAACCTTGATAAATGGAAATATTTAAAGGGTGCAAAGAAAATAGAACGTACCAGTAAAACTGGTCATACCTATATTTTTTCTGAAGGTCCTATTGCGTTTCCTGACCCAATAGATAAGCCTGCTCGTACAATGCTAACAAGCGAATCTAGCCTAAACAGAAGCACCCATGTCATTGAAGATCCTCAAACCAAACAGCTCCGACTTCTTACTCCAATAGAAGCTGAACGTATACAGGGATTCGATGACGATTGGACCAATACAGGAATGCCTGAAAAATTCCGCTACTTCTGCATGGGTAATGCTTTAGTTGTTGGACTTATCACTCGCATGGGAACATATCTCAACACTATATTTGATAAGGAAACTGCTTATGTAGTTGAAGAAGACAAAACCCGAGAGGCAATGTAGTCTCTCGGGTTATTATTATCTTGATTCTATATCGACATTAATCACTATTTTATCGGTCACCACAGAGTAATCACTCTTTTTTATCATAGGGACTCCCCTACTCTTTTGGAATGCATCAAGTAATTTTGACAACTTAACATTTCCTTCTAAATAATTAAGTATAAATAGATTTGCTGCACTTGAATTTGTTCTACCACTAGATAACTTGTATTTATCTTTCTTATCTATAACA
>OHMF01000461.1_pt1 | contig 20016 bp, 15 predicted proteins | sample 1569181 | NCBI WGS metagenome assembly OHMF01 (sample SAMEA3879559, study PRJEB24766) | human gut metagenome | biome: human-associated habitat; feature: feces | place: USA | collected 1985/1987
CCGCCGCATTGAAGCTGGGATGCAGGACGGTCATGACCTTGCAGCTGGTGAGGTCGGCTTCCCGCACCACGCCCAGCAGATAGCCCTCGTCGCTGATGACGGCGTCGTTGACGGCCACACCGTCCAGTGTGCCTCTGTCCAGCGTGAAGCCCCAGAAGGAGTCCAGCGGGTCGCGGCCAATGACGAAAGAGGACGTGTAGCTCATCTCAGGGTGCTGCTCCTGGATGTTGGCCAGCGCCTTGTAGGCCTCGTTCTCGGCCTTGAGCTTGTCGTAGTCCACCATCTGGGAGCGCAGAGAGGCGTTTTCCTCGCTGAGCTGCTGGTTTTCTTCCAGAATGGCGTCGATGTTGGCGTAGTTCTCCCACAGGGAGGCCACGCCGCTGCTCACCGCCGCTGCTGCCCGCTGGAACGGGGCTGCGGCCACGCTCAGCAGCTCCTGCGGGGCGGCAGTCAGTCGTCCGTTCGCGCCTGCATAGGCCATGATGCCCACGAGGAAGACCGCGATGGCAATGAGTATCTTAAATTTCCATGTGTCAAAAAAATCCTTCAAGGCGGGTTCCTCCCGAATCTGCAAAAAAGCGCGGACAGCCGTGCCATCCGCGCTCAAAACTCATCTTCTGCGGCGCAGCAGCGCAAAGGTCCTCCCTCAGCGTACCGCCGCAAATGGCACAGCCGAGGCTTACATATGACCGCCGTCGGTATCCAGAACGTCGTGCAGGACATCCACATGGTCCAGCACAGCACCGGCACCCTTGGCCACGCAGTCCAGCGGGTCCTCAGCCACATGGACATCGATGCCGGTCTCGCTCTCAATGAGCTTGTCGAGGCCGCGCAGCAGTGCGCCGCCGCCGGTCAGGGTGATGCCGTGGTCGATGATGTCGGCGCTCAGCTCGGGCGGGGTGCGCTCCAGAGTCTCCTTGATGGCGCTGGTGATCTTGACCAGGCACTCCAGCAGAGCCTCACGGACATCCTCGGAGTGGACGACGACGTTCTTGGGCAGGCCGTCCACGAGGTTGCGGCCCTTGATCTCAAGGGTCATCTCGGGGTCCATCGGGTAGGCAGAGCCGATCTCGATCTTGATCTGCTCGGCGGTGCGCTCACCGATGAGCAGGTTATACTTGCGCTTGATGAAGGCGATGATGGCCTGGTCGAACATATCGCCGGCCATGCGGACGCTGCGGGAGGCCACGATGCCGCCCAGAGAGATGACGGCGATCTCGGCCGTGCCGCCGCCGATGTCCACGATCATGCTGCCGGTGGGCTCGCTGATGGGCAGGCCTGCACCGATGGCAGCAGCCATGGGCTCCTCAATCACAGACACCTGACGGGCACCGGCCTTCAGGGTAGCTTCGCGCACAGCGCGGCGCTCCACCTCGGTAACGCCGGAGGGAATGCAGATGACCACCCGGGGACGGGAGAACATACTGTTGCCGCAGGCCTTTTTGAGGAAGTTCTCCAGCATATTTGCGGTGATGTCGAAATCAGCGATGACGCCGTCCTTCAGGGGACGCACCGCCACGATGCTGCCGGGGGTACGGCCGATGACAGCCTTTGCCTCGCCGCCCACGCAGCGCACCTCGTCGGTCTTGGTGTCCACCGCCACGACCGAGGGCTCACGCATGATGATGCCCTTGCCCTTCATGTAGACCAGAGTATTGGCAGTACCCAGATCAATGCCAACGTCCTTTGACAGAAAACTCATTGTTCCAAATCTCCTTACGATCGTTCCTTAAATCTATCCCAGAATGCCGGACAGTCTGCTGCAAACAGACCCTCCTGCGCAGAATAACACGGTTCTATTATAGCCGCAAGTGCTTCATTTCTCAAGCGTTTCGGCAAGTTTTCTATCATTTTTCCATTTTTCTCACAAAAAATGCGCCAGCAGCTGTACGGTGCGGCTGACCGGCAGCCCCATAATGGTGTAGTAGTCGCCCTCGATGCGGTCCAGCCACAGGGCTGCGCGCCCCTGAATGGCATAGGCACCGGCCTTATCGTAAGGTTCCGAGGTGGCGGTGTAGAACGCGATCTCCTCCTCCCCCAGCGGGAAAAAGGTCACCTTGCAGCTGTCCACAAAATGCTCTGCCCTGTCCCCTTTTGCAATGCACACACCGGTGTGCACCTGATGGGTCTTGCCGGAAAGGGCACGCAGCATCCGCTTGGCGTCCTCTGCATCGCGGGGCTTGCCGAACACGGTGCCATCCACATCCACCACCGTGTCGCAGCCGATGACCACGGCATCCGGGTGCTGCTTTGCCACCGCAAGGCACTTGCCGATGGCCAGCTGCTCCACCAGCTGCGCCGGGGTGGGTGCTGTGACGGCGCTCTCGTCAAAATCGCTGACGCAGACCGTAAAGTCGGTGGTATATAGGGAGAGCAATTCCCGTCTGCGGGGACTGCCGGAAGCTAAAATCAGCTCATTTTCCTTCATTTTTGCCGCGTCCCTTCCTTATCGGCCGGTAGAGCCAAAGCCGCCCGCGCCGCGCTGGGTATCGCCCAGCTCCTCGGCGGGCACAAAGGCGGCGGTGTACACCGGAGCGATGCACAGCTGCGCCACCCGCTCGCCGGGCTGAATGGTATAAGTCTCGGCACCCAGATTGACCATGGGCACCTTCAGCTCGCCGCGGTAATCGCTGTCCACCACGCCCACGCCGTTGGCCATGCACAGGCCGTGCTTGATGGACAGGCCGCTGCGGGCGTACACCAGCGCTACGCTGTGGGCACCAGGCAGCTCAATGGCAAGGCCGGTGGGCACCAGCACCCGCTGCATGGGGGCAACGGTCAGCGGTGCGTCCAGCACAGCGCACAGGTCGGCGGCAGCTGCGCCGGGGGTGGCATAGGCGGGCACCTTTGCCCGGGCATCCAGTACCTTATATTTTACAGTGATGGGTTCCATCGTATAACCTCGTTTCGTTTTTTCTGTTTTTTACAGGCAAAGCTTGGAGCAATGCCGGTGCTTTCTTATCAGTTGGTACCTTTAAAATACAGGCCGCGGGTAAAATCGCCCTCAAAGGGGGCGTGGGTGCGGATCATTTCCAAAATTTGCGCTGCTTCCTCGCGGGATTCCAGCGTAAAGTAGGCCACGCCGTAGTCCACCGCCAGTGCACCGGGCTTGTCACCCATGTAGATGGGCACAGGGTTATAGATGGTGCGCACCCCAAGGCCGCAGCGCACCGGGAACTTTTTGGCCTTGCGGTCGGTCAGCACGCCGGTCTTGTCGCAGTGGGCGCAGTCGTGGATGTTCTGCAGCGGGCAGGCGCGGGTGAGCATCAGCGGCATATGACCGTAGATCATCACGCCCGTGGGCACAGGCTTCCCGTTCCGGGCGGGCGCAATGGACGCAATATCGCTATCTTTTACCTCCGGCAGAATAAGCAGGCTGGAAAGCCCCTGCTCTGCATAGAACTGCGCCGCCGCATTGTTGGTGATGTTCAGTCCGAAGCCGCCGGTCATGGGCAGCCCACGGCACAGCCGCAGATGGGCGATGTTGCTGACCTCGTACCCGGCAAAGCCCGCATCCTGCGTGGCTGCGATGCGGCGGGCAGTGTCCTGCTCCAGCGCACCAAACATGACCCGGGGCAGCTCCAGAATGGTCTTAGCCCGCCACTCCCGGGGCACACGGTCGGCCTGCGCAATGGGCAGGATGAGGTATTCCACCCCGTCAAGTGCCCGCTCCGGCACCTGTTCCCAGCGCTCGAACCGGGCGCGCAGGGTGCGGCGAGGCGGCAGGGTACGCTGCGGCAGGGCGGCAACGTGTTCCTCGGTGGTAGGCCACGGGCGCAGCACCTCCCGCTTTTTGAGCAGGACATCCAGTGCTTCCCGGCGCAGCTCGTTTACGGCGCTGCCGGGGATGAACCACGACCCGCCGTCCATTTCCACGGTGATCTTCTCTGCCGTAAAGGGCGTGCCGCCGGTCTTTGCCAAGCTGCGGTTCAGGCTCTCGGTGGGGTCGGTGCGGGCAGGCTGCGGCTCGGCGTCCCCATAGGCAAAGGCCTTGTTGCCATCGGCATCGGTAACGGTCAGCTTTTCGCCGCCCTCTTCGATCTCCAGCTTCATCTGCACCGGCACGCGGGAGCGCTCGCGGCGGTAAAGCTCGCGCAGCATGGGCAGGGTCTTTTTGGTCAGCTCGGCGTCGGCTTCGCTGCGCACACCGAACATCGTACCGTCGATTTTTCCGTCCAGATACCCGGAGGTGAAACCGGAGCGGCTGAAAGCGTTCTTCAGCAGATCGCGGTCGTAGGCACGGCCCTCGCGGCCTGCCAGACAAGCGCTGACCGCCGCCGCCACATACTCCGGCGTGCGGAGACGACCCTCTATTTTTGCCGATGCTACGCCAAGCGCCTGCAGCTTGTCCAGCTTGTCGATGGCAGAGTTATCCTTGAGGGAAAGGTGATGCAGCCGCCCGGGCTTGCCCTCCGGCAGGGCGTTGGCTTCAAAGGGCAAACGGCAGGGTCCCGCACAAGAGCCCCGGTTGCCGCTGCGCCCGCCCAGAAAGGCGGACATATAGCATTGGCCGCTCACGCTCATGCACAGCGCACCGTGGATGAAGCACTCAGTCTCGATGCCGCAGTGCTTTGTGATATGCTCCACCTCGGGCAGGCTCAGCTCACGCGCCAGCACCACCCGGGTAAAGCCCAGCTCCTTCAGTTCCAGTGCGCCCTGCAGGGTGTGAACGCTCATCTGGGTAGAGCCGTGCCGGGGCAGCTGCGGGGCAATTTTGCCGATCAGGGTCGCCACTGCCAGATCCTGACAGATGACCGCATCTGCGCCGCTGGCTGCCACCGCCCGGATAGCCTGCTCCAGCGCCGACAATTCCGTGCCGTACACGGTCGTATTCAGCGCAACGTGCACCGCCACGCCCCGGGCGTGGCAGAAGCGCACCGCCTCCTGCAGGCTGTCTGCATCAAAGTTGCCGGCACCCGTGCGGGCATTGAAACCCGAAAAGCCCAGATATACTGCGTCCGCGCCGCTGAACACCGCCGCGCGGAGCATTTCTTCACTGCCCACCGGGGCTAAGATCTCGATCCTTGCCATAGTTCTCCTTCTGACTTCTATTTATATAAGGTACATTCAGTTGGTCTTGTCTGCCTGCGCGCTGTCTGCCGCCGGGGTTTCCGGTGCTGCGGACTGCTCCTGTGCCGTCTCTGCCGCAGCGCGGGCGGCGCGTTCTTCCCGGCGGGTCTCGCGCTGGCGCTCCTTGGCAAGCTGCTCCCGCAGGGCAGCAGCTTCCCGGCGCAGCACAGCATTCTCGGCCAATGCCTTGTCCTCGGCCAGCTTTGCCCGGGCTGCATCTGCAATGTAGTCCTGGATCTGGCTGCGCATATTCTCGGCACTGCCGGTGCTCTTGCGGTATTCGTCCAGATAATCCATCGCGCAGAACACCGCCGCCTTGGTCACCGAGAGGTTATCATTGGTGTCCAGCAGCTTTGTGATGTCCTCGTCCAGCTTTTTGGCAAGACCGAGGATGTACTTTTCCGAATCTGTGGTGGCGATGGCATACGGTGTGCCTGCAATGTTGACCCTTACCTTGTTTACCATGGTGTTTTCCCCTTTTTATCCTGTATCTGTACGGCGCAAGGCCGTTTGTTCTGCATTTTACCGGGATTTGGCACCGTTCCCGGTAACGTTTCGGTTTTCGAAAACGTTTCGGCGGAGTTTCCTGTGCCATTACTGCCGGAATTACTCCCCGAAAAACGTTTCGCGGCTCAGTTCTACCCTCTATTATAATATAAATACGCCGCAAGAAAAAGTGTAATTTTTGAAATTTCGGCATATTTGTCAGAAAGTGGCCTGAAAAAATAGCAGTTACGGAAAAAAAGCGCCTGTTTCCTTGCATTTATAAATCGTTCATATTATAATAACGGTGTTATGTTGGCAGCCGGGCGAAAGAGGGAACGTTTCTGCTGCTATTATCTACTCAATTATTTTAGCAAAGCAAACGCTTATGCGGATAGGAGCACACTATGACATCAAAAGAATTTGGCAAAATTCTTCAGGACAAGCTCACCAGTGAGTACGGTGTGGAGCTGAATGTTGCCTCCAACCAGCAGATCTACCGTTCTCTGGCTCTGATCTGCCGTCAGATGATGAGCGAGAACCACAAGAAGTTCCAGTCCAAGGCCATTGGCACCGGTACCAAGCAGGTATACTACCTCTGCATGGAGTTCCTGATGGGCCGCAGCCTGAAGATGAGCCTGTTCAATCTGGGTCTGGACGAGGTCGCCAAGAAGGCACTGGCTGACGCCGACATCAATCTGGACAGCATTTTTGAGGAAGAGCCTGATGCAGGTCTGGGCAACGGCGGCTTGGGCCGCTTGGCTGCCTGCTATCTGGACGGCATGGCCACCACCGATATCTGCGGCACCGGCTACTCCATCCTGTACGAGTACGGCATCTTCAAGCAGAAGATCGTGGACGGCTGGCAGCAGGAGCGCGCCGACAACTGGCTGCCCGGCGGTCAGGTGTGGCTGAAGAGCCACCCGGATCAGGCTGTGGAGATCCGCTTTGACGGCGAGATCCACGAGAACTGGGACAACGGCTTCCACTACATCCAGCACACCAACTACAACAGCGTCATGGCTATCCCCTCCGATATGTATGTGCAGGGCTACGACGGAAAGGGCGTTGCAAAGCTGCGTCTGTGGCAGGCAAAGGCCCCGGACTTTGATATGTCCAGCTTCTCTCTGGGCAACTACAACACCGCAATGAGCAAGAACGCCAGTGCTGAGCTCATCTCCAAGGTGCTGTACCCCAACGACAACCACGTTGAGGGCAAGATCCTGCGCCTGCGTCAGCAGTACTTCCTGTCCGCTGCTTCTATCGGCGATATCGTAAACCAGCACATGAGCGTTTACGGCACACTTGACAATCTACATGAAAAGGTAGCTATCCACATCAACGATACTCACCCGACACTTGCTATCCCAGAGCTTATGAGAGTTCTTCTTGATGATTGCGGATATTCATGGGACAAGGCTTGGCACATCGTTACGAACACATTTGCATACACAAACCACACTGTAATGCCAGAGGCTTTGGAGAAGTGGGACTGCAACCTCCTCAAGAGCGTTTGCCCTAGAATCTTCTCTATCATTATCGAGATAAACGAGCGTTACTGCAAGGATCTTTGGGAGAGATACAAGGATCAGGCTAAGGTTTCACATATGTCTATCGTTGAGGACAACAAGGTGAAAATGGCTACACTTTGCGTACACGCTTGCCACAGCGTAAACGGCGTTGCAAAGATACACTCTGAGATCATCAAGAAGGAAACATTCAAGAACGAGTATCTTGACACACCAACAAAGTTCAAGAACGTTACAAACGGTATCGCATACAGAAGATGGCTTTATCAGTCTAACGAGGGTCTGACAGATCTTCTTTGCGAGAAGATAGGCGACGGCTTCCTCAAGAATGCCGCTGAGCTTTCTAAGCTTGCTGTATTCAAGGACGACAAGGACGTTCTTGACAGACTTGCAAAGATCAAGCTTGACAACAAGAAGAGTTTTGCAAAGTATGTAAAGAATCAGTACGGCGTTGTTCTCAACACTGACTCTATCTTTGACGTTCAGGTAAAAAGACTTCACGAATACAAGAGACAGCAGCTCAACGCTTTGAACATCATTGCACAGTACAATTACCTCAAGGCTAATCCAAACGCTGATTTTGTACCAAAGACATATATCTTTGCTGCAAAGGCTGCTCCTGGCTACTACATGGCAAAGCAGATCATCAAGCTTATCTGGAACATTTCTCAGGAGCTGAAAAAGGACAAGAAGCTCAACGAGAAGCTCAACGTTATCTTCCTTGAGGACTACAACGTATCACTTTCTGAGATACTCATGCCAGCGGCAAACATCTCTGAGCAGATCTCACTTGCTGGTACAGAGGCTTCAGGTACAGGTAACATGAAGCTTATGATAAACGGTGCTATCACACTGGGTACTCTTGACGGAGCAAACGTTGAGATACACGAGCAGGTAGGCGACGACAACATCATCATCTTCGGTATGAACGTTGACGAGGTAAACGCTTGCAAGTCAGGCTACAAGCCTATGGACATCTACAACTCCAACGCAGTTGTTAAGCAGGCTATCGACACACTTCAGTACGGCATCAACGGACAGCAGTTCAACGAGATCGCTGACAGCCTGAAGAACTCTGACCCATACATGGCTCTCAAGGACTTCGATTCTTACCAGAAGGCACAGGCTTACGCTTCTGAGTGCTACAAGGATCAGACAAAGTGGCAGAAGATGAGCCTTGCAAACATTGCAGGCGCAGGCATTTTCTCCGCAGACCGTTCTGTTGAAGACTACGCTAGAGATATCTGGGGTCTTTCAAAGTAATTTATTAATACAAAAAATTATCGGACAGTTGCTTGGTGCGACTGTCCGATTTTTTGTACATATATGCAATTCATGAAATGATAAATTTATAAGACCACAAGATGAGCGAAAGGAACGGGACGCCGAGGGCGTCGTCCCCTACATGGTTCGAGCGATGTTTATACAATGTGAAAATCAACATAAATAGTGACGTGGGAGAAAGGCGGGCTGTCGAGGGCGTCAGCACCTACATTGTTTGTGCGATGTTTATTCAATGTGAAAAGCAACATAAATAGTGACGTGCGAGAAAGGCGGGCTGTCGAGGGCGCCAGCCCCTACATTTTTTTAACACACAAAAAAGGACGGCTTTTCTTCGCCGTCCTTTTGATTTCTAATTTATTCCTCGTCAGCAAGTGCAAAATCTATCTTGCCCGAATTTACATTTGCGTTTATCACCTTTACTCTGATAGGGTCGCCCACACGATATTCCAATCCGTTTGTGAGGTTTTTCAGGCTCACCATATCGTCGCAGACATACTCACCGTCAGGCATATTGTCCGTGTGAAGAAGTCCCTCGCAGGTGTCAGGAAGTGCGATAAACAGACCGAACTCAACGGCTGAAACCACTGTTCCCTGAAACTCCTCACCGATATGAGCATTCATATACTCAGCCTTGTAGCAATCCTCACAGCTTCGCTCCACCTGCATTGCGGTAAGCTCCGTCTTTGTGGACTGGTCGGCTGAGGCGTAAACGAACTTGTTGAACTTTGTGGCGCACTCCTCTGCACTGCTGCCACTGAGAAAAGCTGACATTATTCTATGGATAGTCAGATCAGGGTAACGTCTGATAGGTGAAGTGAAGTGAGCGTAATCCTCCAGCGCAAGTCCGAAGTGACCCACAGGCTCGGTGGAATATCTTGCCTTTGACATACTCCTCAGAACGATATTGTTCATGATAAGGTCGATATCAGTACCCTTTGCGGCTTTGAGTATCTCCGACATATCCCCAGGGCAAGCCTTTTCGCCCAGCTTATACTGGACGTTCAGCTTGACAAGCGCTTCTCTCAGGGATTCAAGCTTCTCGTCTGACGGCTCTTCGTGGATACGATAAACGAACGGCAGGTTATTATCCATGCCAAATCTTGCGGCACACTCGTTTGCAACAAGCATGAAGTCCTCTATTATCTCCTCGCTTCTTCCACGGGTACGTCTCTCAACGCCCACGCAGATATCCTCGTCATTGATGATAAGCTTGCTCTCAGAGGTTTCAAGCTCAGGACAGCCACGGTTTTTCTTGTTTTTGTACAAAATATCCGCAAGCTCCTTTATAATAGGAAGCTGACCTGAAACCTCGGCATATTTTTCTTTAAGTTCAGCGTCGTCACTTCCTGCCAAAAGTGAATTTATCTCGGAATAAACGCCCTTTACACGGGAGCGGATAACAGTTTTTGCAAACTTATACTCGGTGATATTGCCCTGCTTGTCAAGCTCACAAAGACATGAGAACGCAAGTCTGTCCTCATTCGGATTAAGGGAGCAGATGCCGTTTGAAAGCTCCTTAGGGAGCATTGGGATAACTCGGTTTGCGTAATAAACGCTTGTGCCACGCTTGAAAGCCTCGTTATCCAGCTGTGACTTAGGCTGAACATAGTGGGAAACGTCGGCAATGTGAACGCCAAGGAGATAACCTGTTTTGGTTCGTTCAACAGAAATTGCGTCGTCGATATCCTTTGTATCTGCGCCGTCAATGGTGAATATCGGCTTGTCACGGAGGTCAAGGCGGTTGGGTATCTCCTCTTTTATCCTTGAATAATCAGACACTTCCCTAGCTTCATAGATGACCTCGCCAGGAAAAACAGGTGTCAGACCATTGACCTCAAGGACGCTCATTGCACAGGCAGAGGCTTTCATTGAGCTTCCATAGCTTGAAACTATCTCGCAGACGTGTTCAGAGTGCCTGTTTCCACGCTTTGTGACCTGAGCCACCACTTTATCGCCCTCGTGAAGCTCAAGCCTCATAGGATTTTCAAAGGTCATTGCATATTTTGACAGCATATCAGGAACGATTTTCAGCACGCCGAACTCGCTCACAAGCTCCCCTGTGAACTTAGCAAAATTCTCCTCCACAATGCTCATGACCTCGCCCTCGGTGCAAGCTCCCTCGCCCTTGAAGGTTCTCACAAGGACAATATCGTGTGGCATTGCGCCTTTAAGGTACTTGCCCACAACAAAAATTTCCTCGTCAGTGTCAAGATTTTTCACAAAGCCGTAGGTCTTATTGAGCCTTACCACCTCGCACTTGACAAACTTCTTAGGGTCAACGAGCCTTATGCCGAACTTATCTTCCATTATCTCGCCGTTTTTCTTCATTTTGTCAACGGCTTTTGTAAACTTCTCGAACTCAAAGCCCTTTCCTCTGCATGATCTCAGCAGTTCTTTGAAAGTCAGTGGCTTTTTGCCTGCTTTTTTTAACTTTGAGTATATTATTTTTCTGTAATCTAACTTCATAAATTTCCTTTCTTTTTACTGTTACTTTACTTTCCAAAAGAAAAAGCCCTGCACGGAGCAGGGCGGGCAATTATTTCTTGATCTGATAAATGATATTTACAGCAAGAGTTATCACGAATATCAGTATCGCACTTATCCTTGTCAGTCTGTTAAGCTTAGCGTCCTTGGTGTTTGAACCGTTCTTTCCATAGAAAGAATCGTTATATCCACCGCCGATAGCAGATGTAAGACCCTGCTCTTTGGTGTCCTGCGCAAGAACTACAAGTATGATAACGAGGCTGGCTACGATCAGCAGTGCGCCTGCAACGATCTCAATTACGCTCATTTTTGTTCCTCCAAAACATAATTATACATTTTAATATATTATAGCACACATCTTCTCAGATTGCAAGGGGTTTTCAGAATTTTTTCAATTCTTTTTCTTTTTATCGGTGCTTTCAGCCTTTGAAGTGGTATCTTTCTGCTTCTCCACCTGCTGGATAACTGTGACGTTTGACACGTCAAGACGTTTTTTCAGAAGCTCTGTGACCGTTTTGAGCTGTTCATCGGTAAGAGCCTTGTTCTCATATAGCACCACTGTTACGCCATTAACTGTTGTGGGCGAGCCTACTGAATGGCTGCTCATGTGACCGCCTGCCGCACCTGTTATGTTTGGATAAACGATAGCAAGCTCCTCGGCGATATCGCTCATGTCTATATCATAGCTCTGATAGCTGTCAAGCTGTGCTTTCAGATTTTCATTCTCGGCTTTAAGGTCGTCGTTTTCTTTCTGCGCAAGCACCTGTGCCACTTTGTTCTGTGTTTCCTCATCGTCGGCATTCTTTTCAAGCATCTTTTCTACCTCGTCAGCGGTAACACCGCTTTCCACCTCGGTCTGTGTTATCACAAGCTTATAATCTCCCAATCCGAAAGCTTTCAGCTCGCTTTGAAGCGCCTTTGTATCGCTGCTGCTTATCTTCTTGCCAAGAAGTGCCACTTCTATCATACGTTTATCGGTATCTATAGTTTTCTGCACTATCTGAGTGCCGTCAAAGTCAAAATTCTCGGTGATAAACTTCTCTGCACTGCTGTTATCCATTGTCTTTTTCACAATATCATAGCCAAGATAAATACTAGGCAGCATGGTAATAACTGTGATAAAAGCGATATTTCTGTGTATCTTTTTCAAAGCCTTCGGGGAAATATCGTTGCCGTGAGGCAGCCTTAAAAGCTTCAGCACAACGATAGCTGCAAGGCAGATGAAAAAGCTGTTTATGAAAAAGAGATACAATGCTCCGCCGAAATAGTCAAGGCGGTGTCTTGCCAGTCCATAGCCTGCGGTACAAAGCGGCGGCATGAGTGCTGTTGCGATAGCCACGCCTGGGATAACGTTGCTTTTCTCCTTACGGGTCTGACCTATTATGCCGGCAAGTCCGCCGAAAAGGGCAATAAGAACGTCCCAAGCTGTAGGTGTGGTTCGGGCGAGAAGCTCGGAGGAGGCTGTGGTGATAGGTGAGATAGTAAAGTAAATAGTCGAGGTGATAAGGCAAATGACCACCTGTATGCCAAGTCTTATTGCCGCACCCTTTGAAAGAGTCAGGTCATTGGTGGCGATTCCGTAGCCTATGGCTGTTATACCGCCCATAAGAGGTGAGATGAGCATAGCACCGATTATAACGGCGGTGGAGTTCATATTCAGACCTATGGAAGCTATAAGTATGGCAAGCATAAGGATACACATATTAGTACCCTGAAGCTTTGCGCCAGATATTATCGTATTATGTATCTCATCAGGGTCAGCCATATCCCAGCGCAGGCTGAACATATTTCTAAGCCCTTGTATAAATCTGCCTTCCTGTAATTTCAAATCTCAGACCTCCTCTGCTTATTTTACTGCACCCCATGCGATGTTCTGCAAACGCCTTGCAGAATCGGTAGTGCCTGCGCCTGTCTGCTGGATAAAATATAGTATGCAGAGCTGTTCTTTTGGGTCAAGGCTAAAATAACAGCCCATCCAGCCGTCCCAGCCGAAAGAGCCTTCTGACTGGATAAGTCCTGCGGTGGAAGGGTCGTCAAGGATACGCATGAAGTTACCGTAGCCGTGACCCTTTGTGCTGTCCCAGTTAAGGGTCTTACGCTGTTCAGGTGTAAGACCATTTCTTGTCATGAAATCGACCGTGTTTCTGCCGAGTATCCTCACGCCGTCAAGCTCGCCCTTGTTCATAAGCATTTTGGCAAACTTTGCATAGTCCTCTACAGTGGAAACAAGACCTGCTCCGCCCGACTCAAAGGCAGGAGGTACAGTGTAATCAGTAAGGCAAAGGTGAAAATGAGTGAAAGGCTCGTTTCCGCCATTTTTATATTCATAACACTGGGCAAGTCGGCTGTACTTTTCCGCTGGGATATAGAAGCCTGTATCGTTCATACCGAGGGGTTCAAAGATCTCTTTTCTAAGAAAATCTCCGAACTTCATGCCAGAAACCACCTCGATAACAGCACCCATGATGTCGGCAGATGCACCGTACATCCACTTTTCACCAGGGGTGAACATAAGAGGACGCTTGCCCATTTCCTTTGCGAAGCTCACAGTATCCAGAAGCTTTTCGCCTTTGAGATATTTTTCAGACTGCTCGCCCCAAAGCGCACCCATTTTCTGACCTGCTGGAGTGCCGTCAGGATAAGGGATACCGGAAGTCATGGTGAGCAGGTCGCCTATGGTTATATCTCTGTCAGCAGGACGTTCGCCGTTCTCATCAAGAACCACAGGGTCGGAGAACTCAGGGATAAACCACTTGAGCAGGTGACGAGTGTCAAGCAGACCACGCTCGATAAGTATCATTGCGGCAGCGGCTGTGACAGGCTTTGACATAGAAAAGAGTCTGAAAATGCTGTCAGTTTTCATAGGGATATTTTTCTCCTTGTCAGCAAGACCAAAGCTTTTAAGATAGACAGTTTCACCTTTATGGATAACGCTGAGAACTGAGCCAGAGAAAACACCCTTGGTTATCTCTTTTTGTGCAGCAGCGTCGAGATATTTAAAATTTTCGTACATGATAGACCTCCGTGTTATGATGTTTGATATATAGGATTATAACACAGTTCGGGTGGAAATGCAAGATTTTGTGTGGCAACAAAAAAATCCGCCCTACCACAGTAAGGCGGAATCAGGTGCAGGGGCACGCCCCTGCTGGCGGAGATGGAGAGATTTGAACTCTCGCTACGGTTTTGCCGTACTACCGCATTTCGAGTGCGGACCCTTCAGCCACTTGGGTACATCTCCTTGTGTCAACTATACTATTATACAAGTAATCACAAAAAAAGTCAAGCCCTTTGTGCAAATTTAAGCACAAAGAGCTTGTCCACTATCTATTGCTGAGCACGCCTCTGCATCTCTTTAACATATGCAAGCGTTTCAGGAGTGTAGCCTACCATTGCGTTGGGACAGCATTGGGAAAGCAATTGCATAAGCCCCATGGCTGTGTCACTGCCCTTGGCATATACGTTAAAACGCAGTACATTCTTCTTGTGCTTCGTACAGACGATTATCTCGTTGGTGTAGCTGATGAAATTCATACTCGCTGTGTGCTGGTAAATGCCGTAGGCTTCCTCTCGCCAGCACATCTGAAATGGCGCTTTTTTGTTGGCAAGCACCCTGTCGGATACGATAATATAATCGTCCTGATATTGTATGTTGGCGTAAAGCTCGTCAGCCTGCTGTAAAAGATCGGGATTGGCTTTGAATATGCCGCTCTTTTCAGGGTGCGTCCTCCGTGACGTACCAAATATAAGAAATATAACACCAGGCGTAAGCGCAAAAAGTCCAAGTATCAATACGCTGTATTCACCGGCTACTACCGCCGCAAATGAGATAAATCCACCCATTAGCGTGAGTATCACACCGCCAGCTATCATTGCTATCATTCTTTTTCGTATGTTGGCAAATACTACTTCTCGTCCCATTTTCGTTACCCCTCTTTACTTTTTATCCGTGATTCTGCTTTGCCACAAGGCTCTCTCCGCAGTATATCTTCCTGAGCTTCGGCTTCTCTATCTTGCCCGTCGGGTTTCTCGGTATGTCTGCAAAAATTATCTTGTGCGGACGCTTGTATCTCGGAAGCTTCTGACAGAACGCCATTATCTCTTCCTCTGTGCATGGGTGATCTGGCTTTAGCTCGATTATTGCCGCCGCTATCTCGCCCAAACGCTGGTCAGGCAGACCAATTACTGCCACGTCCCTGATAGCGTCATGACTTCTCAAAAAGTCTTCTATCTGTACAGGGTAAAGATTTTCTCCACCGCTTATAATAACGTCCTTTTTGCGGTCAACAAGGTAAATAAATCCGTCCTCGTCCTCCTGAGCCATGTCGCCCGTGAAAAGCCAGCCGTCTTTGAGAGTTTCAGCCGTCGCCTTTGGATCTCTGTAGTAGCAGGTCATAACGCCAGGGCCTTTTACGCAAAGCTCGCCCACTTCACCACGCTTTACAGTGTTGCCCTTATCATCAACTATCTTGACCTTCCAGCCAAAGCCTGCCTTGCCTATTGCGCCTACCTTGTCAATATTATCCATGCCAAGGTGTACACAGCCGGGACCTATAGATTCGCTAAGACCATAGTTAGTGTCATATTTGTGGTTAGGGAAAACCTTTTTCCAGCGTGCAATAAGTGACGGCGGAACAGGCTGTGCGCCTATGTGCATAAGCCTCCACTGTGAAAGCTCATACTTTGAAAGTGTCACCTCGCCGCTGTCGATAGCGTCAAGGATATCCTGTGCCCAAGGCACAAGAAGCCATACGATAGTACACTTTTCCCTCGATACAGTATCAAGTATAAATTCAGGCTTCACACCCTTGAGAAGCACCGCCTTGCCCCCTGAGATAAGGCTTCCGAACCAGTGCATCTTCGCTCCTGTATGATAAAGGGGAGGGATACAAAGGAAAACGTCCTCCTTTGTCTGACCGTGATGATTCTGCTCAACTCTTGCGGCGTGCATAAGGCTCTCGTGATTGTGCAGGATAGCCTTCGGAAAGCCAGTTGTGCCTGACGAGAAGTAGATAGCCGCATCATCTTCGTCAGTAAGCTCTATGTACGGAGTAGTGCTTGCACAGTTTGCAGTGAGCCTGTCATAATGCTCTGCAAATGACGGACAGTTCTCGCCAACATAGAAAAGAAGTCTGTTCTTGCTTATCTCATCAGCTATTTCCTCAACTCTGCCGATAAATTCAGGACCAAATACAAGAATATCCACCTCGGCAAGGTCAAGACAGTATTTTATCTCCTCTGGAGTGTATCTGAAATTCAGCGGCACTGCAAGCGCACCTGTCTTGAGGATACCAAAATAAATAGGCAGCCATTCAAGACAGTTCATAAGCAGGATACCCACCTTGTCACCCTTTTTTACCCCACGGGACAAAAGCAGATTGGCAAAGCGGTTAGCCTTTTCGTTGAAAACGCTCCAGGTTATCTCACGGCGATAATGACAGACTGGGTTAGGCTCGATAAGCTCATATTCCTTCCAAGTCACACGTCTGGTTTCTCTGATCTCAGGATTGACCTCTACCAGAGCAACATCGTTTCCGAACTCTCTTGCGTTACGCTCCAGTATCTCGGTTATAGGCATACAAAAACTTCCTTTCATAATTAAAAGCTTGAAAGCTAGAAAACTTAAAAGCTTAAAAGTATTCACAAACATATATGTTATTATTTTATCATATGATGACAAAAAAGTAAAGAGATTTAAAACAGAATAAGTGACAAAGTGAAAGATAAATAATTGTGGAGTTTTTACAGAAGAAAAGTGTTTGCCCCTACCTGAATTTGAGCGAATACCGTCAAAAAGATAACCAACAAAAAAAACAGCCCCACATGGGAGCTGTCCCTTAACTTAAAAAGTGTACCGTTTCAGATCTTATTCTTCTGCCTTTTCTTCCTCTTTGCTCGCCTCAGCCGTCTGCTGTGCCTTGAGAAGATCCCTGATCTCTGTAAGAAGCACTATGTCCACCGGTGGCTCTGCAGGCTTTTCAGGCTCTTCATGCTTGCCAAGTGACGCAAGCTTGTTTATGACCTTCATTATTACAAAAATAACGAACGCCATGATTATGAAGTTGATCACTGCCGTCAGAAATGCGCCGTAGTTTATGTACTGATTTCCAAGCAAATGTATCTTGCCCTCTACGTCAGCACCGCCTATACAGCCTATTATCGGGTTGATAAAATTCTCCGTAAATGACGTCACGATATCCTGAAAGGCAGCACCTATGATAACGCCCACTGCCAAGTCCATGACGTTTCCTTTGAGAGCAAACGCCTTGAACTCATTTACAAACTTCTTGATAAATCCTTTTTTCTTCTCTTCCATAACGGTTACGACCTTTCGTTTTTTGTTCCGAGCCACGCTCTTATGGTCATTTTATCACATACTTTGACCATTTTCAATAGTTTTTCTACAAAATCGTACGGTTTTACGTCGTTTTGCCCATATATGTTAATACATTGTAAATGCTTTGTAAACAAATGTGAAAAGGTATTGCATTTCCCGAAATGGTGTGCTATAATGATTAAGCTGTTTGAGTGAGGGACATGACGATGGGATATAGCCAAGAGGTAAGGCAGCGGACTTTGACTCCGTCATTCCGATGGTTCGAATCCATCTATCCCAACCAAAACAAGCTAAATCGAACAAACATTGGGGTGTCGCCAAGTGGTAAGGCAACGGACTCTGACTCCGTCATTCCGAAGGTTCGAATCCTTCCACCCCAGCCACAAAAGACCGTAGATTTTTCTGCGGTCTTTGTTTTTTTACATTCTTTCAGCAACCAAAAGAGAGGTTTTGCAACTGAGTATAAGTAAACATAAAAAACAAAATGTGAACAAAAATAATTCGGAATTGCGTGTTTACAAACTGGTAAAAATGTGTTATACTTAAAGTGCAAAAGAATTTCATCAAAGGAGGTCTGAAAAATGAAAAAGATAATAAACAGAAAAAATGCAGCGGCAGTGGCTTGTGCCGCTATGATGATATGTGCGGCAGGTGCTGTGCCTGACAGCGTGCTAAGTGTGAGTATGCCTGTGCAGGCGGCCGAAGCTGTGGAGCAGACAAGTCTGCCTCAGGTCACAGGGCTGACATCTAAAACGCCTGATATAAGCTCAATAAGACTTAGCTGGAACGCTGTGAGCGGTGCGGACGGCTATTCTATTGGAATGCGTTCAAAGGGTCAGTATCCTGAGATAGCAGACGTTACGGACACTACATATCTTGTTACAGGTCTGCCTGCGGCAACGAGGGAGAACTTCAAGGTAAGAGCCTATAAGATAGTGAACGGTCAAAAGGTCTATGGCGACTATTCAGTGAACTACAATTCCGCCACAAATCCACGCCCTATAAGCGGTCTTAAAGCTCAGACGGGCAATGCTTCCGTCAGCCTTTCATGGAAAAAGGTGGGCTGTTCAAACTATCGTGTCTTTATGCTGAAAAACGGCAAGTGGAAGCAGATAGCGCAGACAGATACAAACAGCTACACTGTCATAGGACTTGACGCAGGAAGCTATAAATTTAAAGTAAGAGCCTGCAAGCGTGACGATAAGGGTGCAAATCACTACGGCAAATATTCGCAGGAGATAACGGCACAGGCTGTCATGGTGAACAAGGTCACCGGTCTGACATCTAAGACCCCTAACACAAGCTCTATAAAGCTTAGCTGGAACGCTGTGAGCGGTGCGGACGGCTATTCTGTGGGAATGCGTTCAAAGGGTAAATATCCTGAGATAGCTGACGTGAAAGGCACGACCTACACTGTCAAGGGTCTGCCTGCGGCAACGAGGGAGAATTTCAAGGTAAGAGCATATAAGATAGTAGACGGAGTTAAGATATACAGCGACTATTGTGAAAACTACAATTCCGCCACAAATCCAAGGAAGGTAACAGGAGTAAAAGCTTCTGACATCACCGCTTCTACACTTGACCTTAACTGGAAGTCTGTAGGCTGCACAAGCTACAAGGTGTTTATATACACAAACGGCAAGTGGAAGAACATAGCTTCATCTACGGTAAATTCCTGCGCAATAAACGGACTTTACGCAAAGACTACATACAGATTCAAGGTAAGAGCCTGCAAGACGGACGATAAAGGTTCAAATCACTATGGAGCATATTCCGAGGAGATAACCGTCAAGACCCCAGACCACACTGTCGAGGTCATAAACGGCATGAGCTATGTTGACGGAGTTCTTTTGGCGAACAAAACATATTCCCTCCCTGCAAGCTATGACCCAAAGGGTCTGACCAAAGAAACATCAGCGGCATTCAAAAAGATGCAGACCGCTGCATATAAAGACGGCATAAGCCTGTGGGTATGCTCAGGATACCGCTCTTATTACGATCAGAAGTACCTTTATGATATGTACTGCAACCGTGACGGCAAGGCTGCGGCAGACAAATACTCCGCAAGACCCGGCTACAGCGACCATCAGACGGGCATGGCAATAGACGTAAACAACGCCAGCGACTCGTTTGGCGGCACAAGAGAAGCCAAGTGGCTTGCCAACAACTGTGCGAAATATGGTTTTATAATTCGTTATCCAAAGGGCAAGGAGGCTTACACCGGTTATCAGTACGAGCCTTGGCATATTCGTTATCTTGGCGTTGAAAAAGCTACGGAAGTGTATGAAAGCGGACTTTGTCTGGAAGAATTTCTGGGAATAGATTCAGTATATAAGGATTAATTTAAAAACCCCACTTTTTTAAAAGTGGGGTAAAATTTTTTGAGCGGCTTTGCGAGACTTAAAAAGTGTTTTAAGTTGATTTTGTTGGGCATAAAAGTTTTTGCCCAGCCTTTTTCAAAAGGCTGGTTACTTATCTTTTTGTTTAAAAATAATAGAAGCAAGCAGACCAAAAATCAGAGCTGCAGTAATACCGCCTGCCGCACTGGTCATTCCGCCGGTAAACACGCCGAGAAATCCCTTTTCATCTATAGCTTTCCTTATTACCAGCCGAATGCAGAAATAATAACGCCGATAACAACGTATGACACTAATATTCTTGCTGGAGTAAGCTTAGTATAATCTATTAAAATCTGTCCTACTGCACAAAAAAGTCCGCCTATTAAAAACGCCCATAAATACTCCATAATAACCTCCTTAAATTGAATGACTAATATGAACCAGATGTGATATCGACGGTATTGATTCACCTTGCTGTGAAGCGGTAGGC
>OHMF01000467.1_pt1 | contig 19835 bp, 22 predicted proteins | sample 1569181 | NCBI WGS metagenome assembly OHMF01 (sample SAMEA3879559, study PRJEB24766) | human gut metagenome | biome: human-associated habitat; feature: feces | place: USA | collected 1985/1987
TACTGGTTACATCCGTCTGAAATGGATTAAAACCAGTTTCTTCCAATGTTTCCTGCCACGCCGCCTTTACACTCTCCGGCACTGTCTGAAGGTAATAATCACTAATATATGCAATCTGCTTTTTGGTCTTTTCATCTGCAAACTGGTAGGTTCTGTTATTCGCTTTTAACTGTTCATATGCCGCCTGCGCATCACTGTTCGCTTCTGACTCATACCAACCATCTTTATTTTTGCTATATTTCATACCATTGACCGTAAAATCTTTGGAAGTGTCTACACCCAGATAAGACATAACATCCGTAATTCCCTCTGTATACCGGGCATATTCCTCCTTTGAATGTGCTACAGTAGTCATTGTCCCACCTGCATTTCGCAGCATGGATGCCAATGCATCTGCCATTCTCTGTGCTTTTACATATGATTGTGTATCATACGGATTATCTCCACCAGAAACCTCTACTCCATGCGCCGTAACCGTAAGCACATGACCTCCATTAACACGGATTCTTTGCCCTTCCGCAATATTAACAGAATTATTCTGTCTGCTAAGTGACGAACTCTTCGCCAATTTTATAGGTGTTTTTAACACTTGAACCAAATCTTCTACCGGATTTAGTAAGTGCTGCGACATCGCCTCATTATAGGTTTCCTTATCTTTAATAGCTGTATTTTTGTAATTAGATGTAAGTCCTCTTGTATTAGGATTAATATAACTTGATATTGACTGCATTGTCTCAATCTCCTTCGTTTATTCTAAATTCTCTTTTCCTTCTATGTCCAAATAACTAAGCCTTATTTATACTTACTATTTGCATTTGGCAAATTAAGATATGTATCCATACTTTTCGTCCAAAGCAACGATAAGTCAAACCTTCCCAATTTGTTTAAATCTTCTATGCTTTTTTTGAACATTGAGATAAAATCTCTTCTGTCGTTAAGTCCCATATTACCAGCTTCAAGCGGCAGAGACGTGAAACCTCCCTGCTTCTCCACTTTGTAATGTGCCTCCAATGCACGCATTTCGACTACTGTAGCATTTGATGGATTAACATCATTGATATAAATTCTTTGCTCAAACTCTTTCCCGTTTTCATCCACACCTTTCGCTAACACCACAGGATTTTCATCCGTCGAATCATCCGCATATTTAAGACAATAAGAAAGACCTGTACCATTACCTCCTGTCCACAACATATTATCTGTTGTGAATATCTGATATACCTTCGGTGTTTCTGCCGTATAAAATGTCTTTTCCCCAGATGCAGGAGTTTTCATTTGATTACCTTTTTGTTGACCGTACAATGAAGATACGGTATTCAGACCAGAACTAATGTTCATATTTTTGTTCCTCCAATCAGCTCAAAATTTTCTCTTTTTAATTATTCAAATATACCTGATATGTTAAATTTTAGTATCAAGCGTTGCCTGTGCAGGAGATTTCCCCGACTCTGCCAATTCTCTTGTAACACTATCTAATGCACCATCTTTGATTGGCTTACCAATTTCCCAGTTAGGATCAGCCTTTTTTGCGGCATCATAAAATGCCTGTCTGTAAATTCTCTCATATTTTTCAAGAGTGTACCCGGCAGCCAGTCTGTCTTTCTTCTGCATTTTACGATACAAATTGTTATATACATCTGAGCGTCTTGTTGTATCACCATTGCATACACCATTTTCACGCAGAAATTCTTTTTTTGTCAGTTCATACATTTCTTCTTTGCTGCTATCCGGAATTGATATAATCTTTTTTCTCGAACTTTCATTTTCATCTGTCACTAAAAGTCCTGACAATCCATTTACAGGATTAATATAATCTCCGTCCTTATCATAATGACTCATCAGATTTTTTATTCCCTGAATATTGCCATACATTGCACCATTTCCAGCAGACATCATTTGTTTTACAGCAGACTTATATTGTTTACTATTCGTGTTAATTCCGGCAGCTTTTAATTGTGCTTGAACAGAACTGCTATTCAACTGGGACAACTGAAAACTGCCTATTACATTTTCTCCTGATGTCCCGAATGTTTTTTGAAATAAAAAAGCATAATCTGTAATCTTTGACATAAAACATCCTCCCATCTCTATTCCAAAAAATTATAACTTTTCCAATGTTAATAATCTGCTCAGTTTCTCTATTTCCTTTATCGGATAAAATAACCTGTTCTCTTAGCCCCATCTCATCAAACGACCATATTACGCACACAAAGACCATACATTGCATAAATAAAATATATACCACCTGCCATCGGTAGTTTCTCTGGATGAATGACGAAAAAATCAGCGGGCATATTACCCGCTGATTGAATGTAAAATGGAATAACATAATTATGAAATTATCTTGCGGTAATACAGATAAGAATAGATTACCGGTAAAATGCAAGGGACGAGAATAAGTACAATAAGTATCCACATATTTTGGAATGGTGCTGTAACAATCATGATAATCCCACCGATCACCATGCATTTTCCTCCAAACCGATGCGTGCGATACCAGTTTTCCGGATCGCATAATGCCCACGAAATCCGAAATCCAATCGTATAGTTTGGCTTTACTTTCGGTATAAAATTTCCCAAAATCAGATAAAAAACTCCGATCATCAGACCACACAGGAATCCCATATCCAACTGATATCCTAAATTATATCCATAGAGTACATTACAAACGAAAAGCGATAACAATGGAATAATCCATAAGATAACAAAGTATACTTTTTCACTGATATTTTTTACTTTAGGATCAATATTCATTGCAATCACACTCACTGCATGTCCCAATAACATAATGAGCGGAAGTCCAAACACAGCGAATGTTTTGGATGCATACCCATTTGGTTCATTATTTATTCCCCAATGTGTTGCCAGCGAATCCGGTAATTGATTCCACAATAGCAAGCCGATAAAAATCGGAAACAGCGTTATAATTGATGTGAGTAATATCATTTTTTTATGTTGTCTGATCATAGTCATCCTCTCCTTTTAATTCACTAATCCATAAAATAATCTCCTCAAGCACAGATGCATTGAGCTCATAATAGATAAATTTTCCCTCACGTTCATCACGAATCAGATCAGCATCCTTTAAAACGGACAGGTGGCGGGAAACTGCTGCATCTGAAACCGAAAAATGATTGCAAATCTCACCGGCTGACAACCGTGAATGTTTGAGCAGATTAAGTATCTCACGCCTTGTAGGATCGGCAATCGCACGAAGCGTGTCTTGCATTCCCAAGTCTATCCCTCCTTCATTTAACATTTAGCTTAATTGTTAAATGTATTATAACACAATCTTTTCATTTTTCAAGAGATTTTCTATCCTATGAATGTTGAATGTCTGTCTGATGATGTCTTTTCTGTGTCTGTATATAATGCTATCCCGCAGTTTCTGTCCCGAAACACTTGTCTATAATATAAACTTTCCTTACTTTATTTTAATTTTATTTAAAAGTCATTCCCGTTTTGCTTTAAGAAAACAATATATCAAGTAAGCGATTGCTAGGATGATATTGATACAAAAAACAACTCCCATATAAACAAGAGGACTTTCAAAAATATAATCCATGTGATTGGTATGATATCCGTTTCCAGAACTAAATCCAGTTATTGAGTCAATATATTGAACAATAATTGAAAGGAACGGAAGTGTACTTAAACCCCATATACTAAAAATTATTGTTTTTATAGCAAAAATTTTCCATGAAAAATCTTTCATTAAAGTCACCTCCCATATTAAACCTGTTATCTTACCTATATCCTTACGCTTTCCTATCAAAAGACGTTTTCTCTTCCAAATAGTTCGGCAGTTCTTTCAATTCTGAGCTTTGGGCATTCTTTTGCGTATGGTATTCATTGAAGTAAATTCCGTAAAATTCTCTTTCCTTTTCCCGCTCAGCCGGAGTTCTTTCGCATCCCCATCCATAACTATCTCCCAGATAGGTCAACACTTTTGTTCCTTGATAAGAAATGTCGGCACCATATCCTTCGCCTGTCAGAATCGGACATTCCAGTGTGCCTCCTCCCGCCAGAGCAAACTTCTTTTGCGCAAGGTTGTTATTTTTCCCCTCTGCCCTCTCCAGAAAATCGAGCAATGATAATTCTCCGATTCCTTTGCATTTCGGATTACCATTTTGACTTTTTACCGCATTTTTAGCCTGCTGATATAATGCCTTTCTGTCAGGGGATACATCGGATATGTATTCTGCACATAACCTTGTTCTCTGCCTGTGAATAGATTCTAATTCCGTTTTACTCGTAGTGTTGGCAGCTCTCTGAGCCAGTTCCTTAATCTCAGAGACAAACTCTGCCTGTGACTTATTGCTTTTCCCTGCACTTGGAATCATAGACCAATCAGGTTCTCCACTTCTCAGCGATACACTATATTTTGTAATAGCAGAACTCGTTGCATTTGAAATCGATATTCCCATGAATTCACCTCATATTTTCTACCTTCTCTGCATATATTTTAACCTCTATATATACTTATCCATTTATCATATTCATTCTTTAAAATTCTCATAACATACTTATTTCCTCTATTTTTTTATCGGATAAAATAACCTGTTCTCCTAGTCCCATATCATCAAACGACCATATTACGCACACAAAGACCATCTCTTTACAAGATAACCACAGCCTTAAATTCATTTTCATCGCAGGAAAGCACCATATCACCGCCATATTTATCCACAACTGCTTTTACATTTAACAGCCCAATGCCGTGATGATCCCCTCTTTTGCTCTTTATCGTGTCATTTTCAATTTCCACCTTTTCTGTCACCGGATTTCTTATCGCAAATATCAGTTTATGATCTTCGCACTCTAATTTCAGATGAATGACCGCTTTTCCGGTATTTTTCAGTACCTTTTCACTCTCCCGGATTGCATTATCCAATAAATTAGAGAGCAGAATCACAATCTCTTCCTCCTCCAGACAGATCTCCTGCAAATCCCCTACTTTTAGGATCACTGCTATGTGTTTTTCCTGCATACTGCGGTACTTCTGGTTTAAAACAGCATTGACCACCGGATGGTTCGTGTTGATTGCCGACATCTCAACTGCTATGCTCTCTGTCAGTTTCTGCGTAAATGAAAGTGCCTCATCTGTGTGTCCATTCTTAATCAACGTCTGGATTGTGGAAAGCTGATTTTTATAATCGTGCATTTTTCTTCGCTGACGCTCATAGATTTCTTCCCGGTCCTGATAATCTGCAATACGATTTTTCTGATTTTGTTCCGTAAGTACCGCAATTTTTATTCTCTCTTCTTTTTCAATGGTATTCTGCATGAACTCCATAAGGATAAGGTTAATCGCAACCAGTCCCACCGAAAGAAATAAAAATACATTCTGCATATCATCGTTTTCTGAATAAAACATAAGAATGAAACCGACCACCGTAAATACAGGAACACAGAAAAACTGTAACCATTCTTTTCCTGTAATCAGACCGCAGCTTTTTCTTGTCTTGCTAAATCTTCTGATAAACAACATCAGAATGATAAAAACCGTCTTTGATATCAGTGCCTGTAAAAACCATTTTTCTTGGATTGAACCTCCTCTTCCCAGCAAAACAGTCACATAATCAATCAATACAAGCATTGTATAGTTGATGATTGAAAACAAAAAACTCTGCCGGAAGGAAACTTCATAATAAGCCAGATTCAGGAAAGACATAACCAGTATAATCGGGATACATTTTAACATTCCGATCCATGCCCCTGTGACTGCTACCAGATAAAGCACTCCGCAATAAACAAAAAATCTATATCTGTTCCTATATCCGCCATCTCTTTTTTCCATAAAAGTATCAAAAAAGTATAGCGTTCCTTTTACTTCCAGCATTTCCGCAATAAATGTCAATACCCAGAATGTCATGTTATTCTTCTCCCTTATACAGCATATATTCCCTCTTTACCTGTGCATATCGTGCCTTGGGAACCGGAATCTTTTTTCCCGTGGTAAGTGTCATCACATAACCGCTGATTTTTGTGATGTACCTCATATTTACAAGAAAACTTAGATGTGCCCGCACGAATCCCATATCCTTGAATTCATTTTCCAGTTCATCCAGTTTTTTATAAATCTGAAATGTCCCTTTTTCTGTATAAAATACATTTTTGTGAAGCTCTGTTTCTATATAAATGATGTCATCTGCATAAAGTTTTATCGTTCCTTCCACAAAACGAAATTCGAGAATCCTACGGTTTTTATTAATTTCTGCTATCAAATCATCCATACATTCTTCTATAGTATCTGCAAGGTTATCTTTCAGCAGAAAACGGCTTGCTTTCACCTTATATCCATCCAGTGCGTAATTCATGTATGCCGTCACCAGCACAACTGGAAGTTTTGGATATTTTTCTTTAATCCTCATAGCTGTTTTCAGCCCATCCATCCCCTGCATATTGATGTCCAGAAATAATAGCTGACACGCTTCCAAAGCCGATTGTTCTTCGCATAACTGTTCTCCAGAATCATATTCTGTAATAGCAAACTCATAATTCTTTTTTTCACCATAGTCTGACAGCAAATCTGACAGATTTTTTCTGTCATCTATCCTGTCATCACAAATAATAATGTTCATATTTTTCATTCCTGTCTTTGATTGCTCTCATACCTGTAAACCATACAAGTCTCACCTAGCACTCTTTATTATATCAAACAAATCTTCCGCTCGATCATTCTCCGCATCAAATGACTATTTTTCGCATAGAACGACTATCTCCTATAGAAACGCAGAAGCACTGTATCTCAAACTCTTTGAAATACAATGCTTCCCTACATTTCAACGATCCTGATCGGCTGGATTATGACACCGGATTATGTCATCAACGAGATGGAGCGAGGCGGCGAGAAGTTCCGCCGCAAAAAACTTTACTGCATCATGATCCGCTACGTTGCACCGGTCATGATGTTTGTACTGTTTTTACAGTCAACCGGAATCTTATCATAATTTCATACTATTAAAAATTGAAACCACTAACCCCTCAGCTAAGCTGTGGTTTTAGTGGTTTCAACTAATTACTATGATCATAATCTAAGTGTGTTTCATTGCCTTCTAGCTCTTAACCGCCCCAGATGTAACTCCTTTTACAAAATGTTTCTGGAAAAGTAAAAACAAAACTACTAACGGCAAAATTGCAATTAACACTGCTGGAAATAATGTCTCCCACGGACTTCCAAATTGTCCTGACGTCATTTTCGCATAATATATTTCTAATGTGATGGTTTTAAAATCCGAGTTTCCAAGTGTCAAAAATGGTAATAAATAATCATTCCATATCCACATACCATTCAAAATCACAATAGTAATTATCATCGGTTTAACAAGTGGTAATAAGATTCTAAAAAATATCTGAAAGATATTTGCGCCATCTATTAGTGCCGACTCCTCAATATCACGTGGTATCCCTTTTATATAACCAGTCATCATAAATACCGACATACTAATACCAAACCCAGTATACATAATGATTAGTCCCAATAAATTCTTCAGGGAAAGGCTTTCCATAATACTGATAAGTGGATACATAATCGCTTGAAAAGGAACTAACATTGCTGCTACAAATAGTAAATATATCACATTCATCGCTTTAGACTTACATCTGGTTATCATCCATGCACAAAGAGTAGAAAACAAAACAATTCCTATTAATGAGAACACCTCTAATACCAGCGTATACCCTAATGCACGCCCAAAATGAATTGTCTCAAATGCATTCTTAATATATTTAAAAGTAACATGTCCTGGCAATGATAGTGGATTTCTTATTATTTCCGCCTGACTCTTAAATGAATTCAAAAGCAGAAATACCAGCGGTAATAACACCAACAGTGAAATCAATATCAGTACTATGTATATGCCCGCCTTTTTTATACGATTAATCAATGTATAATTTTCAGAAAGCTGCTGCATTACATCTCCACCTCCTTTTTCCGTGTGACGCTTACCTGGATAAATGATATAATCGCCATTACGATAAAGAAGATTACTGCCTGCGCCTGAGCACCTCCATAGTCCGGTGGATTGGTATCTTTCAAAGTCCTCAAGATTTGCAAAGCCAACATTCTGGTTCCAAACTCACCATCTGTCAATGCTACATTCTGATCCAACAGCTTAAATGAATTAGATAATGTTAAAAATAACACTATAGTGATTGATGGCATTAATAATGGTAAGGTGATTTTTCTAAATCTTTGAAATGCACTTGCGCCGTCCAGTGATGCTGCTTCATACAATTCTGTCGATACTGCATTTAAGCCACCCACATAAATAATCATCATATAGCCGGCATTTTGCCAGGTTGTCATAAGCAGAAGCGCGAATAACGCCTTAACCGGATCTTGAGTCATGTATCGAAGCGCTTCTATATGTAAAAAACCTTCTTTCCCAAATAATATATCAGTAAATACAACTTGGAAAATAAATTGCCAAATGAATCCTAATGCTAATCCCCCAAGCATATTAGGCATAAAAATAATCGTCCGAAAGATTCCTGAACCTTTCATGATATTCGTAACCAGCAGCGCCAGAAGCATTGCACATACATTAACCGTTACTACTGATAACACCGTAAAAATGCATGTGTAAAAAAACGAATCGCGGAATTTTTCATTTGTAAAAGTTTTAATGTAATTATCCAAACCAACAAACGATTCTGTCAGGCTTCCTCCAGCAAAGTATGTCCCCCTCCATGAAGTAAAAGAGTATACTACACCTATAATAAAAGGAATCGCAACAATACATATAAACAGTATTACCGCTGGTGCTACCAGCACCTTCGACCATTTCTTATAATATTGATCCATAACATCACCTCCAAGGTATCAGTTGGTCTTCAATTCTTTCCAGCTATCTACACACAATTCACCGATACTTTCAATCGTACTGTCGTCCCACTCTTCTTGTCTCAGATATTTTTCCAAAAGTGCTGTACCCACTTTTTCACCTGACCAGGTTTTAGGGGTTCCCACTACCGTATCATTAATTACATTTCCCTCTCCCATATAGCTTTGAATCGAGGTTGACAAAGCGTTGTCCAACTTCATATCCTCTGTTACATTATATGGAATGAACTTAAATTTCCCGATAATATATTTTTCAACATTTTCTGGTTTCATCATCCACTTTAAAAACTCAACTGCATACTCTTGCTGCTTTTCTGAAACCTTTGCATTAATTGCATAATAGTTCCCCGTAGTCACAATAATGCTGCTATTCAATTGTTCTGCACTGCGGCCATTAAGCATCATTGAATCCGTAAACGGCATCTTCAACGGAATGAAGCTTGATCTTTCAGCTACCGCTTCATCGACCTTGGCGATATTACTATATGCCCAGTTCCCTTGCTGAAGAAATAATGCATTACCGTCAGCGTACATTTGTACTGTTTGGTCATATCCAAAGTTTGCTGAGTTGACCAAATCCGCGCCTCGTCCTGCATGACCATTTAACCCGGCTGCATGATCCGTATAAAATTCCATCGCTTCAGCATATGCCATAAATGCAGGTTTTGCTTCATCAATCAATTCTGTGTCCACATTTTGTGCTTCTGCAGGTGTCTTTGCAACTGCTCCCATCGGCATATTTAACAGGTGATCTGCAAATACCCATTTCTCAGCTCCGGCAAACGCAAATACACCCGTAAGCGATGCTGCACGTCCTGTTTTTTCAGCTTGGAAGCTATATTCATTTCCATTCAATGTCACCTTTGCAGCTGTCGGCGTGCTAATATACTGATCCACGGCTTCACAAAAAGCTTCAAAATCTTCCCATGGACAATTTCTAAGATCTTTTAAAACTGCTTCACCACTTTCAGCCCCAAACAAATCGGAAATCATCTGTGCATCAACAATAAACCCTATTCCTTCAATCCCATATGGAATACCATAGCTTTCAGATCCACCGTCATTAAGTCTCATTGTTTCCGGAATTCCATCAATAATCTTCTTAAACTCATCATCTTTAATTGTTTTCAGGTCTACTACGCGACCACTTTCTTTCCATTCTGGCAACGCCCGTAAAGCCTGAAGAGTATAAACCGCTGGAGGGGTATCTGAATTCATTTGTGCACGCAATACTTCATCAGAATCTTCTCCGGAGCCCACACTAAATGCTTTTGTAGCAATCCCTGTCTCTTCCGAAAAGGCCTTGCACATTTCTTCGAACTCACTGGCATTTTCACCCTTTGCATTAAATACCACTAATTCGTCTTTTTTGCTTTTTGAATCTGAACTATTGCCACATCCTACAAAGGATAATAGCATTATAATATACCCATAACAGTGGACACGCGAATTAGTGTAGTACCTACTTTTAGGACACCCTCACCATTTGTATCCCTGTTTATAAACACACCCCTAAGTAACACCTTTTTCTTGGACACCCTCTTCCAAATGTGATATTCTAATCACAGAAATGGAGGATTTCATGAGCAGAAAAATTTTTACTGAGGAACAACAACAGTTACTTCGTCAAAACCCTTATATCTACAGTGTTACTGATACAAGGATCAATCTTACTAAGGAATTCAAGGAGATATTTCTGGCAGAATATAAATCTGGTACTTCTCCAAGAAAAATCCTTGAAGATCACGGTTTTGACATTAGTATCATCGGAGAACGCCGCATATGGAGCATCTCCAATCACATCCGTACCGAATATAAAAAGTACGGCGAATTTCACGAAGGCTACAGGCCTCGTAGTGTACCAGCTGCTGATGCTTCCGATGACACCGGTTCAAAAAACAACTCAGATGCTGACAAAATCAAGCAACTGCAACAGGAAGTAGATTACCTGAAACAGGAAATGGAGTTCTTAAAAAAAATTTCCTCAATCAGAACTACAAGGAAGTAGGTGCATTGCTCATGAACGATTCTTCCTGTATTTTTGAAATAATCTACAATACCATGCAACAAAGTCATAACACCATGTCCATAAAAACACTTTGTGCTATGGCCGGAGTCTCCAGAAGCGGTTATTATGCATGGCTGAATGCCGCCCCGGCAAGAGCGCAGCGGGAACAGCAGGACAGAGAGGACTTTGAACAAATCCTTACTGCATATAAAATGCACGGTTATTCCAAAGGCGCAAAAGGCATCTATATGGCTCTTCTTCACATGGATCCACCCGTGGTTATGAATCTCAAAAAGATCCGGCGTCTGATGGATAAATTCAATCTGTCATGCCCTTATAGAGGTCCTAATCCCTACAGGCGGATGGCAAAAGCCCTTAAAACCAGCAGTGTCGCAGATAACCTGCTTCAACGTGAATTTGAAGCATATGGTCCACGGATCGTCCTGCTGACAGACATCACCTATCTGCCCTATAATGGCACATTTGCCTATTTATCTACTGTCCTGGATGCCTTTACTAAGCAGATACTGTCCTATGTGCTCAGTCCATCACTAGAGGTTGATTTCGTTCTGGAAACCATCAATAAACTGGTAGAATATCATGGAGTGTCCCTGCAGGCTGAAACCATCATCCATTCGGATCAGGGTTGTCATTATACAAGCCACAAATTTATCAATATCCTGTATGACAAAAAACTGCGCCAATCCATGTCACGCAAGGGAAACTGCTGGGACAACGCCCCACAGGAAAGTTTCTTCGGCCACATGAAAGACCATATCAAGCCTGAGCTTGCTGAATGTACATCATTTGCTGATGTTCAGGTCATCATTGATAACTACATTGATTATTACAACAACCGGCGGTATCAATGGCATCTTGCCAGGCTGTCGCCTAATGAATTCTACAAATTTGTTACTACGGGTAAATATCCTCTGGATATTCCTAATGTTCCTGCCATGCCAGCCATAAAAAAGGATCCTAAAGAGCTTGGTGCATCGGCAGTTGATATAGATGATAATAAATAAACCAACTAAATATCACACTGGATGGGATGGTATGTCCATTTCCGTGGATACCGAAAATGTCATGTGTCCACTTCTGTGGGGAACCAAACCAGGGAATGTCCAAAATCAAGGATATCACTTTAGTGTAGATGTCTAAAAAACAGGCACTACACTAATTCAAAATGTCCTTGACAAAGGGGACAGTTTACATAGTACCTGCTAAAATTACCGCTAATGCTTTTTTGAACATAATTATTGTCCTCCTAATTAATATGATTTTCTTTTTATCAGTTCTGGAAACAACTTAATAACCTCATACTTTTTCTCAGGATTATTAATTCTACGTAATAGCAACTGCGTAGCCTTCTTTCCCATTTCGTAAAGAGGTGGCCGGATCGAACTAATCGGAACCTGTGCTGTATCCCGCCATGGATCATCATCATATCCTAACAGTGCAAGTCTGGACGGAATATCTATTTTTCGCTCAGATAACGCTTTTGTACAGCCTAATGTCATCATGTTATTCCCTACAAAAAGCGCTTTCAAACCTGTATTATCTAAAAACCAGTTTGTCTCCCTATATCCACCCGCTAAAGTTGAATCTCCACATCTGATATACTCTTCTCTCACTGTGATTTTGTTATCTCTTAATGCTTCTTTATATCCTTCAATTCTTTCTATAGTTGTTACTGCATCAGCAATTCCATAGATACATCCGATTTCCCGGTAGCCGCTTTTTATCATGTCAGTAATGCTCTCATACACTACCTGGCGCGCATCCATAATCACACTGTCTACCGCGTCTCCCCCTGGTGTTTCTATACATACGATCGGACAATTGGACATATCATATTTTTCTCGAATCATCTGATATCCTTGACCATAAGTAATGATTCCATCAACACCCCATGAACTAAAAACATTAATTTGTTTTTCTTGATCGGTTAACTGATCTCCCGCATTCCCTAAAATCATAAGATATCCTTTTTCCTTAAGTACACTTTCAATTCCCTGCAGAATCTCCAGAAAAAAGGGGTTACTCATGCCACTCATCATAATACCTATCACATTTGATTTACGCTTTTTAAGCGTACGAGCCGCCAGATTATGAACGTAATTTAATTCTTTAATAGCCTCTTCCACCGATTCTGTTGCTGAGGGACTTACATACCTTGTCTTATTGATCACATGGGAAACCGTTGTTATCGATACTCCAGCCTTTTGTGCTACATCTTTTAAAGTCACAGGTTTGACAGCCATCCGAATTACTCCTTGATAGTCCTATTTTGTTATTTTAATATTGTCCACTGTTAGGTTTCCATCAACTACATACACATTTACTCCCTGCCCAGCCTTTGCATACATACGTGTCGTTAATGCGACTCCGTCAATATATATAACAGCAATCGTATCATCAACAATTACTCTAATATGGTATCTTTGATTTGGTTTTAAATATAATGGTCTTTCTAAACCTTTATCAAAATAGCGGTACCAGGGCTGATTAGGCGTTCGATCAAAATAGATTCGATTTTCGGCAAGATTAGCCTCAAATTTGTAGGCATCTCCCGTCTCCGCATCTTCGCATAGCCGGATACCAAACATTCTGGTATGCTCTGAAAACGCAATGTCCATCTCTATCATGTAAAAATTCTCTGATACATTTGTAATAAAATGCTCTTGAAGTGAGTCCAATGTTTTCATTTCAATCTGACTCGCCGAAAGAGAATCCTCCGTTTTAAACGCCGGCAGCATGCAGTCTGGCAGTTTAACCCCCAAGGTACCGTCAGGACGTTGATATACTTCGTGGCAAACGAACGTTCCACCCCAGTCCCAGCTATTCATGTCGTCCGCTCCAGTCTTCGTTGCTGCCCATCCAAATAGATAGCGATGTTCACCATCCGAGCAAGAGCGTGCTGCATAATATGCTCTGCCATCAAAAGCATCGTCTATCGGCGCACTCCACGGACCATTAAGCGAGTGGCTCATGCGATAGACAGTTTTACTTCTCTCACTATATTCAGTTGTTAATAAATACCACCAGTCACCCATTTTGAAAAGATCTGGCATCTCATGCATACTAAATAAATCTGGTGCCCAAAAGTCCCCTTCAAACTTCCACTCATTCAAATTCTTTGAGGTGAACCATACCGTTCTTCCGGTTCTCACCTTTTTCTTATCAATTTTGCGAGCACCTAAAATCATAATATACTGCTGGCTTTCTTCCTCCCATAAAACAAATGGATCTCGCCAGTCATTGCCGTCATACCCTTCTGGTGCAGGTAATACAAACTTCCCGTTTTTTTCCCATTTAAGCAGATCATCGCTCACCGCGCTCATCAATACTTGAGCATCCTTTCCCTGTTCCGCATAATTTCGGTTATAAGCAGTATAAATTGCATGGAACTTTCCTTCCCCTTCAAAAACACTTCCGGCAAAAATGTACTGTTCTGGATCATCCTCACCTTCTTTCGGAATCGCCACCCCCATATCCTCATAATGTATGAAATCTGTAGTGGTAGCCAGTGACCATTCAAAAGGCTCAAATGGTTGCGGATCACGTTTGTCTCTTTGATGAAACACATAAAATTTTCCATCATGGTAAAATGGCATACAATCTCCAAAGTAAGCCCCTTGTGGTTCATAAAATAATTTCATGTTCATAATTCCTCTCTTTCCTTTTCTTAGGCAAACGTTTGCTTTTCTTAGGCAAACGTTTGCTTTGTGTATTTATTTTACTTCTGTAGTCCAAATATGTCACAATATCCATATTTACATTTTAGCACTTATACACTATTGAAAGCCCCGCAAATTGTTCACTTTGTACACTGCAAAAGAGCTATACCAATTTTGAGTTGGTACAGCCCTTTTGCATAAAATCCTATAAACACATGTAATCATTCTTTCTTAATCTGCAGTTATTGTCCTTGACAAGTATTATTCTATTGGGAATAACCGGAAGTATCAGCGCCCCATCCGGAAACAAAAGTTGCCTGTGAGGAAACTTTGTAATTGTTAATATATGAATATTTTCTGTGCATACTATAATACATATTGCACGTCAAAACAATTTAATTCAATTTGTGTCTTGTGTGCAGAACAATAAGAATGATTTTGCTATCAAGCTGTTATTAAAGAAAATCGCAGAATCCTTAACCAAGCCTTTATCTTTTACCAGATTAGCTAACATTGTAAAAAGTTCCGGAACATCCCTCGGAAAGCAGACTGTAATCAACTATGTAGGATACATGACCGATTCCTATCTCATTTTCCCACTAGCAAATTATGCTGCGAAGCTTGTAGAAAAAAACCGGAGTAACTAGGATTTCTCGTTACTCCGGTTTTTATTTTATTCTTTATCTGATCGGTACCGCAACTTCCGTAATATAATCATTGCTATTTGCACCACGGCTCGGCGGTCCCTCTAAATAAATGCTGCGATACTGTCCGGTTGTTTCCACCCGGTTCTCTCTGACATATGCATCTAAAGCCGCAATTGCCGTCCCGATTCCTTCATAGGGACCCCGATAGTAGATACACAATGCCGGCGTTTCAACAAACGCTTTCCTCTCCGCTCCCGTAAATCCATCATGGACCGGAATGCAACACATGAGATCGAGACCGTCACACGCGCTATCCATACGCATTGTGAACATTCGTGCATTCATCGACATCATACCCGTTCTTGCCACTGCAATATAAGTGTCGCGCAGCTTGTTTGCGGCATCTGCCGTATCTTCACACGGATAGCGGTGGCAAAAACATACCTGCCGCGGAAGGCGCACCTGATGCACCGTCAGATCCCCCTGCTTAGCCGAGCGAACCTCATTTTCTATATCGTCATGTTGATATTATTACTTTACTATCCACATTTGCTATCCTGTGAATGTCTGTTTGCTGATATCTTTCCAGATTATAATACTGATATTCATTTCCAAGCACTTCCTTTATCTCATCCTGATCTGCTTTCAGATCAATCAAACATTTTCCTCCTTTAATAGCTCTCCATGTTTATCTTTAATAACGTTAAAATTTCTCTGCGCATCTGCTCAGCCGTATAATATGATGGAAAATACCTATACAGTTGCTCATTTTTAAACACAACACGAGTTATTTCTTTTTGTTTAACTTCTGTGATTATTGCTTCAACACTATCCACAGAAATATTCTCCTCTTCCTGCATTTTCTTAATTCTTATCGCCTGAGACAGATTTGGTGTTGCAAGTGTATTCTCCATTGCTTCCTCATCCAGCATGTATCTGATTATTACAGGTACCTTTGTGTATTTGAGCTCCATAGCTGCATACTTTCTTCGGTGTCCTGATATAACCTAGTAAAATCCTTCCGGCCTTGGTCTGACAATTAATGGATTTAGTATTCCATATTTACTGATGCTGTCCTGCAGTTCCTTCATCTGACTGTCAGCCTGAACTTTAAATGGATGATTTTTAAAATCGTGAAGTCTCTCAATTTCTATCTCCACAACTTTTTCATCATTACCTCTCATTTGGGTGGAAATTTTTAATTTTGGGTGGATGAAATAATCATTTTTTTAATGATTTTCGGTGGATTTTTCCACCCAAAAAAGTAAAAAGCAGTAATGAATTTTCTTAATCATTACTGCTTCAAACAACTGTTCTCAGGGGGAATCGAACCCCCAACTAGCGCTTAGGAGATGGACCCAGTGCATATATTCCCTATCAACAGGGATAAAGAAAATGCAGTTATATCAAGGCTTTTCTCCATGTTCTCTATAAACCTTGTACAAGCAAAATCAAGCAAAAACAAAGGATTTTAGCCCCCTATTGTTTGCACTCTGTTTGCAAAGGCGCGAAATTTGGCGTTAGCCAAAAGTTCAATTCCCGTCGAGACTTAATTATATTCATGGTATCGTGGACATAGTTTACCATACATAGAGGTTCATTACAAGAGGTATTGAGCCAGTGAAAGTGCCTGTTTTATCTTTCTCAGGAAAGGTAAAGCAGGCACTTTTTTTCATATCTAAACTTAGAAAGAAATGAGGTGAAATCATGAATACACAGATTATTGCCATAGCCAACCAAAAAGGTGGTGTCGGCAAAACAACCACTTGTGCCAATCTTGGAATTGGTCTGGCGCAGTCCGGGAAGAAAGTCCTTCTGATTGACGGAGACCCACAGGGAAGCCTGACCATCAGCTTGGGCAATCCTCAGCCTGATAAGCTGCCCTTTACACTGTCAGACGCTATGGGCCGTATTTTGATGGATGAACCAATTCGTCCCGGCGAGGGTATCCTGCACCACCCTGAGGGCGTAGACCTGATGCCTGCGGACATCCAGCTATCTGGTATGGAGGTATCTCTGGTAAACGCTATGAGCCGAGAAACCATTCTGCGACAATATCTGGACACGCTGAAGGGGCAATACTCCCATATCCTTATTGATTGCCAGCCCTCCCTGGGTATGCTTACGGTCAATGCACTGGCTGCCGCTAATAGGGTTATAATCCCCGTCCAGGCAGAGTATCTTCCAGCTAAAGGTTTGGAGCAGCTTTTGCAAACTATCAATAAGGTTCGCAGACAAATCAATCCCAAGCTGCAAATTGATGGGATTCTGCTGACGATGGTAGACAGCCGAACCAATTTTGCCAAAGAAATCTCCGCTCTTCTGCGCGAAACCTATGGCAGTAAGATCAAGGTGTTTACATCAGAAATTCCTCATTCTGTCAGGGCTAAAGAAATCAGTGCTGAAGGAAAAAGCATTTATGCCCATGATCCTAATGGCAAAGTGGCTGAGGGCTACAAAAATCTGACGAAGGAGGTATTGAAACTTGAAAAGCAGCGCGAAAAAAATAGAGCTGGCCTCAGTAGATGACCTGTTTTCTACAGAAGAAAGTCGGCAAGACGAGCAACTGGAAAAAATTCAGGAAATTCCCCTATCTGAACTGCATCCGTTCAAGGATCACCCCTTCAAGGTCAAGGATGATGATGCAATGATAGAAACCGCAGACAGCATCAAAAAGTATGGTGTGTTGGTTCCTGCGATTGCCAGACCACTGCCTGATGGCGGTTATGAGCTGGTAGCCGGTCACAGACGCCGCAGAGCCAGCGAATTGGCCGGAAAAGAAACCATGCCTGTCATTGTGCGCGACTTGGATGACGATGCTGCCACAATTATTATGGTTGACAGCAATTTGCAGCGAGAAAATCTGCTCCCCAGTGAAAGGGCTTTTGCCTACAAAATGAAGCTGGAAGCCATTAAACATCAAGGAGCAAGAACAGACCTGACTTCTGTTCAAGTTGAACAGAAGTTGAGCGCCAGAGACCAGGTGGCAAAAGAAGCCGGTGAACGAAGCGGTATCCAGGTAATGCGATATGTTCGTTTGACTGAACTGATTCCAGAGCTTTTGGATATGGTGGATGAAAAGAAAATCGCATTTAACCCAGCCTATGAACTCTCTTTTTTGAAACCGGACGAGCAGCAAATGCTGGTGGAAACAATGGACTATGAGCAGGCTACCCCTTCTCTCTCTCAGGCTCAGCGAATGAAAAAGTTCAGCCAGGAAGGGAAATTGTCAGAAGATGTGATGCTTGCCATCATGTCAGAGGAAAAAAAGGGTGATCTGGATAAAGTGACCTTGAGCAGCGATACCTTGCGAAAGTATTTCCCCAAAAGCTATACACCGGCCAAAATGCAGGAAACCATTATTAAACTGCTGGAACAATGGCAGAAAAAACGCCAACGAGATCAGGAACGATGAAGGGAGAGCCTATGAAAGATATTGCAGCAAGGGAACTGAAAGGCCACAACATTCTTGCAGTGGAGCGATTTTGGGACAGCACTTTCTGGATGATTGAGTTTACTGTCTTGCGCCCTACTGCTTATGGAGAACCTGGTGACGAAATGAGGCTTTTTCTCACAGAGGACGGGTATCAGTCAGCTCTGCAAAGCCAGCAGCGTCGAGAAATCAAAATTAAGAGATATGCCCATGTTATTGAGGGGCATATCCTCGACTTCAAGCCTAAAAAACACCGTCGTTCATAACCGATACAACGAAAGGAAAGGAATGAATATGTGTACTGTAAGAGAAATCCGAGAAGCTATTCAAGAAGATTGCCGCTCACAGCGTGATATGGAATCCACCGAGATTGACCGTGTTTTTCAAACCTTACCATTTTCTCAGGAAAGGGATCTGTTTGATAAACCACCAATGCCAAAACGCCCCTACCGACGCAAGAAAAAAAGATACAGACAGACCCTAACCGCTGCCACAATTCTTTTATGAATTGCGGCTTTTTTCATACCTGAGAAATGAAAGGAGTGAAGTAAATGGCTGTTTTTCGTGTAGAACGCACTGGCGATTACACGGTTATGAGCAATTTTCATCTAAAAGACAAACGACTTTCTTTGAAGGCAAAGGGTCTCTTGTCGCAGATGTTATCTCTGCCTGATGACTGGGATTATACGCTGTCAGGACTCAGCTATATCAATCGAGAAAGCAAAGATGCAATCCGCTCTGCTGTCAATGAGCTTGAAACAGCCGGATACATTCGGCGCAGACAGACAACTGATGCTTCTGGTAAATTCGCAGCCAATGAGTATACCATTTTTGAGCGTCCCATCGAGGGAGAACCGATGTTGGATAAGCCGTTGTCGGAAAACCCGATAACGGTAAACCCGTCAGCGGTAAATCCGTTACCGGAAAATCCAACACAATTAAATACTAAGAAATCAAATACCCAAAAACAAAATACTCATGGATCAAATACCGATTCCATTCCCTTCCGGGAAACAGCGGCGGTAATACCGCCGGAACGGAAAGGAAGGGATGCGATGTCTGTCACAGAGATAGAAAATTATCGGGAATTGATTTTGGAGAATATCGAGTATGATTGTCTGAAGCAGCGTTATCCTCTCTACCTGGATGACCTGAATGAGATCGTAGAGCTGTTGGTAGAAACGGTCTGTGCCAAACGAAAGACCACCCGGATCTCTGG
>OHMF01000474.1_pt1 | contig 19489 bp, 10 predicted proteins | sample 1569181 | NCBI WGS metagenome assembly OHMF01 (sample SAMEA3879559, study PRJEB24766) | human gut metagenome | biome: human-associated habitat; feature: feces | place: USA | collected 1985/1987
CTGAGAACGGGCGTTGACGGAAATATGCTCAAGGGCGGTCTTGTTTATGCTGACGCTATCACAACTGTCAGCAACACATACGCAGAGGAGATAAAGACGCAGTTCTACGGCGAGGGTCTTGACGGACTTATGAGGGCAAGGGCTAACGATCTTCGTGGTATCGTAAATGGTATCGACTACGTTGATTACAACCCTGACACGGACAAGAACATTGTTGTAAGATACAATTATGACAACGTGCTTGAGAAGAAGATACACAACAAGAGAGCAATTCAGGCTGAGCTTGGTCTTGCGCAGGACGACAATCGCTTTATGATAGGCATTGTTAGCCGTTTGACAGATCAGAAGGGCTTTGACCTTATTGCATACATGATGGAAAGAATGTGCGAACAGGGCATACAGCTCGTTGTGCTTGGCACGGGCGAGCAGAAATATGAGGATATGTTCCGCTGGTTTGCAGGCAAGTATCCTGACAGGGTTTCCGCTAACATTTACTACAGTGAGGAAATGAGCCACCGCATTTACGCTTCCGCTGACGCATTCCTTATGCCGTCCCTTTTTGAGCCATGCGGACTTTCACAGCTTATGTCACTGCGTTACGGCACGCTGCCTATCGTTCGTGAAACTGGCGGTTTGAGAGATACTGTTCAGCCGTTCAATCAGTTTGAGAGGACCGGCACTGGTTTCAGCTTTGCAAACTACAATGCACACGAGATGTACAACACTGTTATGTTCGCAAAGTACATATTTGATGACAGACGTGACGAATGGAACGGACTTATCAAATCTGCAATGGCACAGGATTTCTCATGGCAGGCTTCTGCTAACAAATATCAGGAAATGTATGACTGGCTCATAGGCTAAGATAGATACAAGAAAAGCTCCGCAGAAATGCGGAGCTTTTTTTATGTTATAGGTTTTGTGGCAAGCATATGATTTGTCGGAGATTAGGTGGGCGACCTCGGGTCGCCTCTACGGAAACAAACATAAAAAGCGGCACAGTTTAGGCTGCACCGCTTTTGTTTTGCATTTATCAGTCACCGAAAGCGACGCCGAGAGCCTTTGCGGTCTTGACGAGCTGGTGGTCGGCAGGGACAAACTTTGTTTTGCCTGCGACTTCTGAAAGTGGGTTTTCTGACACAACTTCATTTATCATTGCCACTGCATAGCCGTATTTATCGGCTGCGATAAGCTCTGCGGCATGGACGCCGAACTTTGTGGCGAGAACTCTATCGTAAGCTGACGGACTGCCGCCTCTGAGCATATGACCAGGCACGCAAACTCTTGTTTCTCTGCCTGTAAGCTCTTCTATCTGCTTTGCAATTCTAGGGGTAGCAGTTGTAAGGCCCTGCTCTGCACGGAGTCTTGCTCTTTCCTTCTTTTTAAGCTTTGCCTCTTCTTTATCAAAAGCACCCTCAGCTACGGCGAGGATAGAAAATCCCTTTGATTCTCTCTTTTCGCAGGCAGCGGCAAGCTTTTCGATATCATATGGTATTTCAGGAATGACTATCATATCTGCACCGCCTGCGATGCCTGAATAGAGGGTGAGCCAGCCGGCTTTATTGCCCATTATTTCTGCAACGAGTATTCTTCCGTGGGAATTGGCTGTGGAATGAAGTCTGTCGATAACGTCTGTGGCGGTATCCACTGCGGTATGGAAGCCGAATGTTACGCTTGTGCCCCAGATATCGTTGTCGATAGTTTTTGGCAGGCCGATAACGTTAAGTCCCTCGGTTGAAAGGAGGTTAGCGGTCTTATGAGTGCCGTTGCCGCCCAAGGTGAGCAGGCAATCGAGCTTCTGCTTTTTATAGGTTTCTTTCATAGCCTTTACTTTATCCACGTTATCTTCTTCGATGACCTGCATTTTCTTGAAAGGCGTTCTCTTTGTGCCGAAAATAGTTCCACCTGTGGTAAGGATACCAGAAAAGTCAGACTGCTTCATTTCTTTGCACATATTATTGATAAGTCCGTAATAGCCGTCCTCGATACCTACTATCTGAACGTCCTCGCCGAACTTTTCATAGCAAGCCTTTGCAACGCCTCTGATAGTTGCGTTAAGTCCCGGACAATCTCCTCCGCTTGTGAGTATGCCTATTCTTTTCTTCATTTTACCAAGTCCTTTCAATGAAATTCTATCATTATCAACGATATCAATACTTATCGCTTGTGCTGAAATCTTCTATATCGGCTTCGTCGGAAGGAGTGATATCCTGCTGAGTTTCCTCAGGGGTGGCCTCGCCTTCCGGCTCATCGTCAATATATGTGAACCTTGAAGTCTGATGCTCTTTCTTATCCTTTTCACTGTTCTCGCTAAGTTTGAAACGTGCTATCATATTCTTTAGTATGAGCGACTGGCTTGAAAGCTCTTCACTTGCGGAAGCTGAACCGACTGCAGTCGAGGTATTGGCTGATACAACGGCTGATATCTGGTCTACTCCCGTATTTACCTGAACGATAGCTTCTGCCTGTGCCTCAGAAGCGTCTGAGATATTCTTTACGAGATCCTTTATAGTATTTGAATTGCTTACGATATTGTTCAGTGAATCAGCAGTTTCTTCGGCTATCTTAGAGCCCTTTGAAACAGCGGCAGACTGGTTTTCGATAAGTGAAGCGGTCTGCTTTGCGGCTTCGGCTGATCTTGATGCCAGACGTCTTACCTCGTCTGCTACCACGCCAAAGCCCTTTGAACCCTCTCTTGCGGCCTCTACGGCGGCGTTAAGGGCAAGGATATTTGTTTGGAATGCGATCTCGTCAATGACCTTGATTATCTTTGAGATCTCATCGGAAGCTGTATGGATAGCATTCATGGCATTTACCATGTTGCCCATATCGCTGTTGCAGTTGTCAACGGCTTCGGTATTCTTAAGCACGATATTATAAGCGTTCTTAGAGTCCTCAGAGTTCTGAGTTATCTGCTTTGAAACATCACTGAGGGTAGCGGAAAGCTCCTCGATTGCAGAAGCCTGCTGTGTAGAACCCTGTGATACAGACTGTGCGATATTTGACACCTGAACCGCTCCTGAGTTCACCTGCTCGGCTGACATATTGATAGAAGCAAAGGTATCAGACAGAGAGTCGAGTATCTCGTTAAACGTACTCTTTATCTTATAGAAGTCGCCCTTGAAAGTACCTTCCATTCTATGGCAAAGGTTGCCCTCGGATATCTGGGTAAGAGCCACTGTGATAAGGTTGATATACTGTCTGAGGCAGACGATAGTTTCTTCCAGAGAGTTTGAAAGGACGCCAAGCTCGTCCTTTGAATACCACACGTCAACAGGGTCGGTAAGGTTGCCCTGTGCGAGAGAACGAAGTCTGTTTGTGGTAGAAATGATAGGCTTTGTTATCCTCTTTGCAAAAAGCAGAGAGAACAGCACCGTCAGGCACATAAGCACAACGCCCATTACAATGATATTAGTAAGTGCGCTGGAGCTTGCAGTGGTGAAGTCGGCAACATTTGTAACCATGACGACAGTACCGTCAAAATATGACGAACCATAATAGCCCACGATATAATTGTTATCCTTAAATTTATACTCTGTTGTACCGCTATTATTTGCAAGTATTTTCTCAACGGCATTTGTCACTTCCGTATATTCTTCATCTTTCTTACCGATTTCAAGGGCATTTTTACCTATCTGATCTGTATCCTTATGAAGAAGGATCTCTCCGTCTTTACCAACAAGATAAACATAGCCGGATTTTCCGAAGGTATATTCATTAAGAGCATTGACAAGCATATCGCTCTGAATGGTAATACAAGCGACTTTTTGTTCTGTGTTGCCAGACTTTGTTGAAGCAAGTATAGAAAAATAATTCTTACCGCCAAAGGAATATATATTGGTTATATAAGCCGAGCTTCTTTCGCAAGCGCTTATGATGTGCTTCTTTTCAACTGATGACGATACCATTTCATTATCTGTTGCAAGCACAATGCCGTTGCTGTCAAAAACCGTAAAATTCAGATAGAAGCCTGTGTTGTCTGCAAAGCCACTTTTTACCGCCTTTAGTCTGTCAGCGTCAGTTTTTGCCCCTAAAAAAGAATCAGACTTTACGGTCGAAACTATATTATTCGTATAAGAGCTGATAGTCGAGTCAAAATTCTTAGCCGCCTGAACAGCCAGTGGTTCAGCGGTGCTTTTGAGCGTATCCTTTGCAGAAACGTTTATAAAATACACGGAAACCAAGCTGAGCAGCACCGTGATGATAAGTGCGATTGAAAGCATTGCCAAAAGCAGCTTTGAACGCAACGTTTTCATATACAGTTCCCCCTTATGAACTTGTTTTTAACGCAGCACACAACACTGCGATATTACGTGTTTATTATATCATAATTGCACAATTATTTCAAGTACCACAAGCATATTTTTTGTGAACTTATGATGCAATTAATGATATGGAGGTGAATAAGAATAGGTAAAAAAGGGGGTAAATAAAATATGTACATAAGTCTAAGGATAAGAAAAAGGGTGATGCTTTGTGTTATAGCTGTGCTTTCTATGCTGGCGGCGGTGGCTGTTATGCCGACCTTTGCAAAAGAAGAAAAAACAGATGGGATAAAGCTTCCGATCATAATGTATCACAGCATCGTAAAAAACGAAGATCGCAGCGGTGAGTATGTCATAACGCCTATCGAGCTTGAAAAGGATCTGCTTTATCTGAAGCAGAACGGCTACACTACTGTTTTTGTAAATGACGTTATAAGATATGTGAAGCGTGGGGGCGAGCTGCCTGAGAAGCCTATTATACTGTCCTTTGATGACGGCACTTACAACTACAGAGAATATCTTCTGCCGCTTCTTGAAAAATACGATATGAAAGCCACTGTATCTATTGTGGGGGCTTACACTGACGCTGCCTGCGAGGAGGCTGAGCCTGATCCTGCTTACTCTTATCTTGACTGGCAGGACGTTTCGGTGCTTCGTGACAGCGGTCATGTGGAGATATGCAATCACTCTTACGATATGCACAATCTTGATGGCAGGCGTGGAGTCGGTCAGCTAGAGGGGGAAAGCTACGAGGATTACCGAAAGATATTTCTTAACGACACCACGAAGCTTCAAACGCTTTGTGATGAACACTGTGGTTTTCAGCCAAACGTTTACACCTATCCTTTCGGCATAACCTGCGAAAGTGCAAGTCGGCTCGTAAAGAACATGGGGTTTGAGGCTAGTCTTGGAGTAGAGGAAAAAATCAATATAATAAAAAAAGAAGATGAACACTGCCTTTTTGGTCTTTACAGATACAATCGCAGCGGGATCATCTCCACAGAAGAATTCATGAAAAAAGTTTTTGGAGCATAAAAAAAGCAGCCCCTATTGGAGCCACTCTCTAAACTGAATCACCATCAGCATATTCACATTATACTCTGGCAGGTGTCGAAATTATACTTGTTTTTGTGTGATTTTTGTAAAAAAAATGTGTATTCGTGTAAGCAGAGTGAAAAATGCTGTCACAAGCAGCCAAAAGCACGTTGATACGCCACTTTTGGCTGTTTATCATCTCTTTACACAGAACTTATTTATCCTTTTTGCCGCCTTTGATCTTTCCTCTTATCCAGATAATTATTACGACAAGTGCAATAACAAGAACAATAAGGACGATAGCAAGGGCGGTATTGAGCATCTTTTTATACTGGTCCATAACATTTGCGTTTTTGGACACGGCAGATGAAGTATCGGAGCTGTTTTTTTTTGGACGGTCTGGGTCTGCTGTTCATCTCCGCCTGCGGCTCTTATTATGGTGACAGTATAGGTGGCGGTATTGCCGTCAACGTCTGTGACGGTTATGGTTCGTACATTTTCGCCCACCTGACACTCGCTTGTGCCTGTATACCATATGTAATCAGAGGGGCTTGCTGTTGTTCCCTCTATCTCAACATTGGTAACGGAATTGTCAACGTTCACTGTATAGTTATAGACATTATAGGCAAAAGCAGGAGAAAGCTCGCCGTTATCCACTGTCAGGGCTGTAAGAACGCCTTTATCGGGTATGCCGTTTGAAGGTGCGGTCTTAGTGGTGGTGGTGGTGGTAGTGGTCTTTTCGGTGGTGGTCGTGGTTTCTGTTTCGGTCTTGGTTTCCACCTTATCGCCTCCAACTGTTATGACACAATAGGCGGTAGGAGAGCCGATAAGCTCTGAATCAGGGGAATATATCTGACAGCTTTGCAGACTTATATTTGCATTTCCTGCTGACAGACCTTTGAACGTAAAGCTGAAGTCCACTTCTGAAGAAGGGGTATCAGGAAATCCGTTTACTGTAAGAACTCCTCCGCCGCCTGAGGCATTGTCGCTTGACACAAATTCTATAACGGAATCGTCATAGGCGATATTTGCCTGAACGCTTCCTATCTCGGCATCTGCAGAAAATGTCACGGACACTTCAAACTGCTGATCGGTCATGACGGGGTTTTTAGGCGGATAGAAGAAAGCCTCCCCTGTTGCATGGGCAGTGAGAGCCGTCATTGGAACTGCAAGTGCGGCTGTCAAGAGCGATGAAAATATTCTTTTTACAAGCTTTGTTTTTGTGGTCATTGCTATCCCTCCCGATAACATGGATAATTATTTGGTATAAACTTTGGCTATATCAGACCACTGTCCGAAATAGATCTTGTCCCCTGTGGCTGTATAGCTTCTCACACGGACGAAATATGTCTTTTGGCTTTTAAGATCTGTTACGGTCTTTTTGTCGGTCTTATTTGAGATCACCTTAACTGTCTTTGCACCGCTGAAAGATATATTTTCAGCGTAGGATATCTCATAGCCTGTAGCAGAGCCTTTCTGTGCATAGTCTATGTAAAAGCCTTTTTTCACTGGTATGAGCTTTTGTATGGTCTGCCTTGCAGGGGTGATGACAAAAGACTTCGTTATCACTCCGCCATACGAGCCTTTTCCTGTTACTGTTACCTTAGCTGTGCCTATATTCTTATTGGAAGAATATTTCACTGTATAGTCTGTGCCGTTTTTAAGGGTCTTGCCCGAATATGTGACTGTTATGCTTTGGGTGATGTTCTTGCCTGTGAAAGACTTGTTTTTTATGCCTGCTACCTTGGCTTTGGCAATATCATATTTTGCGGTGGTCACGCTCTTTGTATCAGACCATGCGCCGTTATAACGCTTGCCTCTGACTACTGTATACGAACGTACTCTTACATAATATTTCTTCCCTGCCGTCAGGTTTGAAACGGTCTTTTTATCCGTTTTGTTTGAGGATATGATCAAGGTTTTTGCACCTGCGAAGTCAGAGCGTGTACTGTACTGCAATTCATATCCTGTGGCTGAGCCTTTCTGAGCAAAGTCGATAAAAAAGCCTTTATATCTTGTTTGCAGGGATTGTATCTCCTGTTTTGCAGGAGATATGGTAAAAGTTTTTGTTATCGTACCCTGATAGTTGCCCATGAAGCTTATGATCATTTTTCCAACGCCTATTTTTGTATTTGAGCTATAGGAAACAGTATAATCATGTTCAGGAAGAAGAAACTTTCCTCCGTCTGTTACCATAACGTCAGGTCTTATGGGCTTGCCTGTGTAGGAGAGTGTATCAACATAATAGACGCTTGTCGATTGAGCGGATCTTGGGAGAATGTCGAATACTTTGGCTATAGTGCCACTGTATTCGCCAATGCCCGTTATTATCATTTTGCCCTTGCCTGCGGCTATATTGTCAGCATAGTCAATTGTATAATCTTTATTTTTCGTCAGAGGAGTGTCACCATAGGAAAGCGTTATACCGCTTTGAGCAAGCTCATAGCCTGTGAATGTCATATGTGTTTTAAAGCCTGATATATCGCAGTCTTTTATAAGCTTTCTGTCGGTATAGACCGCCTGCACTGTCATATGGGCTGTGACTTTTGAAAAGTCTTTATCCCAGCCTGTAAAGCGTTTGCCTTTTATGGTCGGTGCTTTGGGCGGATCGGCACTTTTGCCGTATTCTATGGTCTGAGATGACAAAACTGTGCCGTTTATATCGGCGAAATCGACATTGCAGGTATTGGCTTTCCAGCCTGCATAAAGCGTCTTTGAGCCGTCTGAAAAGCTCACGGACGTTATAGGCTCGCTCTCAAGCTGTGAGTCGGCATACCAGCCTGTAAACTGTGCGCCCTCTTTTGTGGGTGCGGAAAGCTGTGCGGTTTCGCCCTCGCCAAGTTCATCAGGGTTGAGGGGGCTGTTTTCGCCACCGTTCAGGATATAATCTATCTTTGCTTTGTCACTTGGGGTGACTTTTGCGGAAACTGTGGTGTTTTCTGTGAAAACTGTGTTGCTGCTCACAGGTTCACCTTTACGATACCAGCCGAGAGTGAAGCCCTGCTGAACGTTCACATTTGGGAACACGGCTTTGCCTGCATAGTCGGTGCAGACTTCTATGGTCTGTGCCACAGCGGAGAATGTTATCTTATGGGAAGCCTGCTCGCTATATGAGGTCTGGCGCACAAGAGTGCCGTCAATTGTCCACTTTGCGCTGTCTTTGAACTTTTCACCGTAGGTGTTCATTGCATATGCCCCTTGAGAAAGTGCATTTTTTGCAGAAAGGCTTGAAACCAGGCTGTCGCTGTCATTGCTGTAACAGCCGTATGCATTCACAACGGAAACGGCAATATCCCTGCCTCCTATAAAGGCATTTGTAATGGCGGAGCTGTTTTCCCTTAGGTTTGAAGAACACTCTGTTATGATACCGCAGGATTGTCTTCCTATGACGCCACCTGAATAGACTTCTCCTGACACGGTGCCGTCAAAGGTGCAGGCTTTTATGGCTGTTCCTTGATAAAAACCCACTATTCCGCCTGCGTAATCTCCTTTCACTGTGCAGTTTTTCAGAGAGATGTTATTTATCTCTGCACCGTTTTTTATGTATGCGAAAAGTCCTGAATATTCCTCTGAGGAGATAACTGCGTTTTCTATAAGGTGTCCGTTGCCGTCAAAATAGCCCATAAATGGGTTTTCAGAATCGCCCACGGGGGTGATAGTTTTTCCGTCAAAGTCAAGGTCGCCTTCAAGGGTGACTAGCTTGCCCTCAAAGCTTTCGCCTCTGCTGACACGCTTTGCAAAGCTTTCCCACTGGGCTTCTGTGGTTATAACAAGGGCTTCGTCCTGTTCTTCTGCGGCGGAGATAAGGAGCTTTTGTGCGTTTGAGATATCATTTTTAGAAGCGTTCTCGTCTGCAAGCACCTTTCGGGCATTGTTTGCTTCCCTTTCACAGCCTGCAAGGGTGCCGTACTTCGCAAGGGTGGTTTCAAGTGAACTTTTATCGGGCTTTGCGGTATCGTCAGTATAAGCATAGATAAAAAGACTTCCTATGGAGTCGGTCTTATCTGCTCCAACGTCAGACCAATATTTGCCGTTAAGGGAAATATAGCTTTGCCCTGACTGCGCCTTTGATGTTCGGTCGCTTTCTGCAAGGAGATATCCTCTGCCGCTGTCGCCGCTGAATTTTACTGAAATGGAATATTTCTCGCCCTTTTCAAGGAGGATATCCTCGGGAAAGTCAACTGTATAAAAGCCGTTTGCGGACACTGAGCCGCTTATCTGCGTTTCAAGGACTCCTATAGGGTCGCTGTCGGAAACGTCGGTATAAACGCTTAGTGTGTAATCTGCACTGCCCGTTTTGCCCACATACATAAAGCCTGCTTTATCAAGCTTTTCATCGGCTTTAGCGGTGAAAACATTTGCACCGTAAACAGAGCCGTCATTGCTGGCGTTCACAACATAGCCTGTCATTTTGCTGTAGTGATATGTATTATCACAGCTTTCCTCAAAGTCATAGCAGCAAAACTGTCCGAACTCTGCTTCGTCATAGGACACCCAATAGAAGCCGTCATTGTCCTGATCTGCGCCCCACGAGCCTTTCACAAGCCATGCGCCGTTATTGGCAGGCTTATATCTGAAATTATCCTTACTGTAGTTATCGTCCCAGCCCACAACTGTGACGGAATGATTTATGATAGTGTTTTTTGAGGCGTCGGGATCATAGTAGGCAGTATTGTTATGATTCATATAGCCATTTCCTGCAAAATAGCTTGCAGAAACTGCTCCAAGCTCCATTATTTTACGCTTCACCTGCGTGGTGCTTGAAAGCTCCATGACATAATTCAGCCTGTATTCGCTGACGTTTTTCTTATTTTCGGAAACTATCATATTCTCTGTGCCGGATTCTAAAAACGGCTCGTAATCCTCATAGCATAGTCCCTGACCATTTGCAAGGGCGGAGGCCGCAAAGAGCCAGTTTCCTCCTGATGAAAAATCGTCTTTACCTGTGGCTGTGCCTGAATTTGAGGACAGCACCAAGGCAGGCACGGAAAATCCTGCGGAGGGGTTTTCAAGCCCCTTTTTGATAAGATCCTGTTCTGCGCAGGCAAGGGCTGAGAATGCCCAGCAAGCACCTGTTGAAGCCTGATCTTTTACTGTTGTGATCTCTCCTGAGCTTCTTGGGTCATAGGTGGATGGGAGCTTTCGGGCGGCTAGTCTTGCAGGGGACTTTATCTGATAGTCACCGTCTGTGCTTTTGGCCACGCCCTCTATCTCATAGCTATAGCCGTTATGGGTAAAGTTTACGGGAACGACTTTTATGCCGTTATCCTCGCTGGCAAGTGCAAAAGTCTGCGCCGAAAGCTGAAAAGCCAAGAGCAAAGCTGTCAAAAGCCCTGCCGCACCTTTCATTCTTCTCATGTTCCGCCCTCCTGTTTATCTCAGGTTATGGTTATCTTTCTTGTATACTCGTTTGAAATACATCTTCCGTATGCCGCTGTTTCTCTAAGTCTTACTGCGTTCTTTTCAAGGAAAGCAACACGCTTTGCATAGTCGGAGATATCCTCAAGCTTTTTCAGCGAGGTATCATACTCAAGAGTTCTGTTCTCAGCCTGCGCAAGTATGCGTGTGCCTGTGCGGTTAAAGGCAAGTATCCTGCCGTATGGCACTTGTCTGATATCGTCCTTTCTGATGCCGAGAACAAGGTGCAGGACCATTCTTCTTACTCTTGCCATGGTGATATTCTTTGACTTTATACGCTGTTCAAAGATATCCATAGTTTCAGGGCAGGAGCTTACGACAGACATAAATCTGTTGGCAAGGTGTTCGTCGCAGTCAGGTAGGGCTAGAAAATCTTCTCTTGAAGCTGTGCAGAGCTTGAAAAGCATTTCTCTGCCTGCCTGCCGGGTAAAGGACGGCTTACAGCCCTCAAAATCATATGGAACAAATTTCTGCCACTCACCGCCCTCTTTTATAAGCTCTCTTATATGAGAAGCCGAAGCAAAATCACCAGACTCTGCCTGAGAATCATGTGCGACAGCTTCACGCTTTACGGCATAAGGCACTAGCCATGGGGCTATACGCTTTGCCGCCTTTATATACTCCACTGCAAGAACGTTATTTGGTGTGGAGAATATCTCTTCAGCGGTTCTGCCATAAAGACCTATGGAGGCTTCATACATAGCCTGCGGGTAGGACTTTCCCTGAGATAAAAGTTCTCTTACCTGCTGTGAATTTTCAAGCATTGCGGATATTTCAGCTGCCTGTTCAAGGGCGTTCCTATCACCGCTTTCACAGCCGAAAGACAAGGTCGTTACCACGTCCTCCCCAAGACCTGCAAGAAGCCTTACTGCACTTCTTGCAAAGACCTCACTGTTTGAACATGAGAACGGGCATGGCAGTTCTATAACAAGGTCTGCACCGTTTCTTATAGCAGCCTGCGCTCTGTCATATTTTGAGAAAACAGCCGCTGAGCCACGCTGCACGCAATCGCCGCTCATTACTGCGACGATACCCTCTGCGCCAGCCTGTCTTGTGGCTTGTATCTGATATTTGTGTCCGTTATGGAACGGATTATATTCCGCAACTATTCCCGCAATTTTCATTTTTTACTCCTCTTTCTACCCTATGCTTATTTTATTCCGTCTTTCAAAAGCTTACTGCGAATTATGATACTAATATGTTAAGCCCTAGTAAAAAAATTGTGCAATATGTATATTTATGAAAAAAGCTCTTGAAATTTATCATTAATATTGATATACTATAAGTATATGATATTATGGGCTTAAAGTCAAGCCCGTTATCTGACATATTATAATCGGGAGGAGATTTTTTCCAATGAAAATCTTAGTTGTAAACGCAGGTTCATCATCACTTAAATATCAGCTTCTGGATATGAAGGACGAGTCTGTTATCGCAAAGGGCAACTGCGACCGTATCGGTATCGACGGCCATGTGAGCGCAAAGACAGGCGACGGCAGACACATCGAGGAGGATTGCAATTTTCCTACTCACACTGAGGCTTTTGAAAAGCTCGTTGAGGTACTCACATCAGGCGAAACAAAGGTAATCGACTCTATGTCTGAGATATCAGCCGTTGGTCACAGAATAGTTCAGGGTGCTGAGGTATTCAAGGAGACCTGCCTTGTAACAGACGAGGTTATCGACCAGATCGACGCACTGGCTGAGCTTGCACCTGTACATAACCACCCACACGCTCTTGCACTGAGAGCCTGCAAGGCAGTTATCCCAGCAGGCACACCACAGGTAGTCGTATTCGACACTGCTTTCCACTCAACAATGCCAAGAAAGGCTTATCTCTACGGTCTGCCATACGAGTGCTACACTGATCTTCATGTAAGAAAATACGGCTTCCACGGAACATCACACAGATTCGTTTCAGGCGAGCTTGCAAGAGTAATGGGCAAGCCTATCGAGGAGCTTAAGATAGTTTCATGCCACCTTGGAAACGGTTCTTCTATCACGGCTATCAACGGCGGCAAGTCTGTTGACACATCAATGGGATTCACTCCTCTTGACGGTCTTGTAATGGGCACACGCTGCGGCTCTGTTGACCCTTCTGCTGTTGACTATGTTGAGAAGAAAATGGGCTTTACACCTGACCAGATGACAGAATACATGAACAAGAAGTCAGGCTTCCTTGGTCTTTCTGGTATCGGCTCTGACAACAGAGATATTCAGGCTGCTGCAAGTGAGGGCAATGAGAGAGCGCTTATCGTAAGCGAGATATTTGCTTATCAGATCAAGAAGTTCATAGGCTCATACGCTGCTGCAATGAACGGTCTTGACGCTGTTATCTTCACAGGCGGTATCGGTGAGAACGCACCTGAGGTAAGAGCTGCTGCTTGCTCAAATCTCGATATCCTCGGTATCCACATCGACGCTGAAAAGAATCTCTGCCGTGGAATCCTCAAGGAGATATCCACAGACGATTCTAAGACAAAAGTTTACGTTATCCCTACAAACGAAGAGCTTCTCATTGCTAGAGATACTCTGGCACTTGTTACAAAGTAATATTTCAGATAACATTAAGGACGGCTTTCTTATGAGAGCCGTCCTTTTTTTGCGCATAAAAAAGGCACAGGAGAGGTTTTCCTGTGCTTTGATTTGTTTGATAAGACCGCCAATTTTCATGTAGGGGTTGGCGCCCTCGACAGCCCACATTATACCAACATTTGCAATATTTTACCCTATCAGGTCTTAACGCCTGAGAACTGCGTCTGATAAAGTCTGTAGTAACAGCCCTTGGCGGCGATAAGCTCCTCATGGCTACCCTGCTCTGCAACACGTCCTCCGTCGATAACGACTATCTTATCGGCATCACGGATAGTGGAAAGTCGGTGAGCAATGATAAGGGACGTTCTGTTTTTCATAAGAGCCACCATTGCGGACTGAATGTGCATCTCAGTTCTGGTATCAACCGAGGAAGTGGCTTCGTCAAGAATAAGTATCTTCGGGTCGGCAAGCACTGCTCTTGCTATGGAGAGAAGCTGACGCTGACCTTGTGAAAGGTTTGAGCCGCCCTCGGCAAGCACTGTGTCGTAACCCTCGGAAAGTCTTTCTATGAACTCGTCTGCGTTCGCAAACTTTGCCGCCGCCTTTATTTCATCAAGGGTAGCATTTTCTCTGCCGTAGCGGATATTCTCCTCTATGGTGTCCTTAAAAAGCACTGTATCCTGCAAAACTATGGCTATGGAACGTCTGAGCTTGTCTTTCGGGATATCGTAAATGCTCTGACCGTCTATGGTTATCTCACCGCTGTCAACGGGATAAAATCTTGTGAGAAGATTTACTATAGTGGTCTTGCCTGAGCCTGTTGCACCGACTATGGCTATTTTCTGACCTGCTTTTACTTCAAGATCGAGGTCTTTTAGCACCTGCTTTTCAGGAACATACGAGAAGTCGATATGCTTGAAGTCGATATCGCCTTTGACGTTTTCCACTTCAAAGTCAGCCTTGCCCTCGTCATTTTCCTTATCAGCGTCCATGACCTCAAAGATACGCTCTGCGCCTGCTATTGCGGTCTGGATATTTGCAAACTGGTTTGCAATCTCATTGATAGGACGTGAGAACTGTTTTGAATAGAGTATAAAAGCCTGAATAGTTCCCACTGTTATAAAGCCTTTTATTGCGAACCAGCCGCCAAATGCAGCGATAAGGATAAAGCCGAAATTGGATATTAAGTTCATGCAAGGACCCATTACACCGCCGAATATCTGAGCTTTTATGCCGCATTTTTTCAGATTGTTGCTCATTTTCTCGAACTTGTCAACAGCGTCCTGCTCTTTGCCATAGGAAACGACCGTTCTATAGCCAACGACCATTTCTTCCACTTCGCCGTTTATCTCGCCAAGAAGCACCTGCTGTTTGATGAAGTATTTCTTCATATACTTTGTGAGAACGCCTGAAACGAATATGGTGAGAAATACTGTAGACAGTGAGATAAGGGTAAGAAGCGGTGAATACAGAAGCATTATGACAACTGTTCCCACTATGGTCAGCACACCTGAGATGAGCGAGCCTATAGACTGAGAGATAGTTGTGGAGATATTCTCGACGTCGTTTGTCATACGGCTCATTATATCGCCGTGGCTGTGGGTATCGAGATATTTTACAGGAAGTCTTACAAGGCTTGAAAACAAGTCTTTGCGCATGGTCTTTACTGTGTATTGTGAAAGCTTTGCGGAGAATATTCCCTGCATATAGGTGAAAACAGAGGACAGGAGATAGACCAAGCCAAGACCTATGAGCGTTTTGCCCAATGCACCAAAGTCAACGCTTGTTTTCTTTTTGGTGAGAGTAATGCAGTCGATGGCTATCTGCTGTATTGACGGTGCGGCAAGATTGAGCAGAGTTATAATGAGCATTACACCGATAAGAGCGAAAAACAGATATCTGTTTCTGCCTATATAGCCGATAAGCTTTTTAAGGGTGTTCTTTGCGTCCTTAGGCTTTTCCATTGTGAGCCTTGCACCGTGAGGCCCGCCCGGCTTTCTTCCGCCGGGTCCCATTGGAGGCATTGGAGGCATTACACTTCACCTCCTGACGTTTTTACCTGCGAAGCGTAGATATCCTGATATACCTCGCAGGTCTTTAGCAGATTTTCATGGGTATCGCAGGCACAAAGCTTGCCGTGGTCAAGGACGGCTATCCTGTCGCATGATTTTACGCTCTGGATACGCTGTGCGATTATGATAAGGGTAGTGCCGTTCATTTTGCGGTCTATCTCCGCACGGAGCTTTGCTTCTGTGCCAAGGTCGAGGGCGGAGGTGGAATCATCAAGAATGAGGATCTCAGGTTTTTTAAGTACTGCTCTTGAGATAGAAAGTCTTTGCTTCTGACCGCCTGACAGGGACGCACCCTTTTCGGCTATAATGCCCTCATAGCCTGCAGGTATTTTCTGAATGAACTCGTCAGCCTGAGCTGCCTGTGCGGCGGAGATGACCTCCTCATGGGTAGCGTTTTTGTCGCCCCACTTTATGTTGTCCTCAACTGTGCCTGAGAAAAGCTCGCTCTTTTGCAGGACTATGCCAACTTTCTTTCTAAGCTCGTCAAGCTTGCAGTCCTTGACGTTTACGCCGTCAACGAGGACTTCTCCTGCTGTGCAGTCATAAAATCTTGGAATAAGGTTCACAAGGGAGGATTTTCCCGAACCAGTTGCACCTAGTATGGCGACGCTCTCCCCTGACTTTATATCAAGGGTAAGGTCTGAGATAACAGGTCTGCCCTTGGTTTCAGGATAGGAGAATGAAACGTTTTTAAAGCTCACTGTGCCTCCTGTTTTATCTGAAAGGGAAACGCTGCCGCTTTTTATAACAGGGTCAGTTTCAAGGACTTCTCTCAATCTGTTTGCAGATGCGGAAGCCTTTGCGAGGGTCTGGAACATCATAGACATCATCATTACGCCATGCAAGACCTGAGTAAGATATGTGATAGCCGCCATGACCTCGCCGACCTTCATAGCTTGTGCCTGCACCTGCCAGCCGCCTATAACTATAACGGCAATAACAGACAGATTGAGTATTATCATAAGAAGCGGCTGAAGGATAGCCATAAGGGTCTGAACACGGAGGTTTGATTCCATAAGGCTTATATTTGCATCGTCAAAACGCTTTTCTTCTGTATCCTCTCTGACATAGGCTTTTACTACTCTTGCGCCTGTAACGTTCTCCTGAACCACAGAGTTTACGCTGTCAAGACGTTTTGCAACGATAGAATAGTATGGGTTTGCCTTTTTGAGAATTACTATCATCATGATTATCTCGATAGGCAATGCACAGAGAATTATGATACCAAACCTGACGTTCAGAGTGAGCATCATGATTATTCCGCCGAAGAACAGCAGGCTGTCACGCACCAACATTCTCAACATGAAGTCTACCATTTGCTGAATAGCGGTTATATCCGCTGTAAGACGTGTTACCAATGAGCCTGTGGTGAACTTGTCGGTCTGTTCAAATGAAAGACCCATGACACGCTTGAAAACGTCCACACGCAGATCTCTTGAAAAGCTTTGGGAAGCTATTCCGCCGAACGCAGAAGCCGCAATTCCGCAAGCTCCGCCGCCTATAAGAACAAGGAGCATGAGAAGTCCCGTTCTTATGATAAGGTTCATATCCTGACCCAGCACGCCATCGTCAACTATTTTTGACATAAGCTTTGGCTGAAGCAGGTCGCCCAGCACTTCTCCCACCATGGATAGAGGTGTCAGCACCGCAAACAGTGCATAGGGCTTCAAGTATTTGCTTAGTTTTACTTTCAAAGCAGTTCCTCCTAAAATTTTATTTCAGGCTACTTATACGCAGGGGAACATTGATGGAAGATAGCAAATGCAGAGCAGTGGGCTGTCAAGGACGCCAGCCCCTACAAAATGTGTGATATAACTTTTTTATGTAGTGGCGAACAGCGTTCGCCCGCATTGCTTTTGTTTTGCTAATGATCGCATCGACTTTTCACTGCTGGTGACAAGGCAGAGCCTTTGAAATCACAGCCCTAATTGTGCATTATCTCAAGCTCCCCGGACAGCTCCTGCGCTGTCATTTTTCTGCTGAGGGAGGCTTTGTCTATCATTACGGTAACAGGCTCTTTTCCGTGGATATCGAACCAGTTGTCAGAGAAAACGCAATCTGCGGTTTTTAGGCTGAGGCAGACGCTTTTGGCGTAATTCTCAGCACAGAATGTCAGGGCGAATTTATCCTCGCTTTCTGATATGCCGTAGGTTATGGCAGGCTCTAAGAATGTAAATTCTTTCGGGCGCACAAAGAGCGTTGTGCCGAAGCTCAACACCTTGCCGTTTTCCATAATGGAATATTCGAGATATTTTTCACGAGGGTCGGTACGGTTTTTAAGCTCGTCTGAAAGGTCGATAGTAAGGACGTTCTGTGCTGTGAGAGCCGGAACGTTCACGGATTTTTCTCCACTTTGCAGAATTTCAGCTTTATTGTTTCTAAGCGTCCATTTTACCACGCCCTCAAAGGCTGTCATGCGCTCGTTGGATATGTTAAGGACAGGCTTTTTTCTATGGGTATCGTCGCAGGAGATAAGGCATGGAGCGTAAAAACGCTTTGCATAATAATGCAGACCTTTCCACCTGCCGAAATAGTCGATACTTGACCATGAGATAACAGGGTTTGAATCATTCACCTGCCAATAGGCAGAACCCATACATCTGCCTCTTGCTCTTCTCATATGCTCGACATTCGAGCGTATGCAATCCGCCTGAACGAGCTGTGAGGAATAGATGAGCTGTTTGAAATCGTAAGGATATCTCACCATTTGTGCAAGATAGTACATTATCTTCTCGTTGCCCTGAACGCACTTCTGATGTGCCGCCATAACCGGTGAGCAAAGGTCAAAGTCGCCCTTTGTTTCGTCGGCAAAGGCTCGGCAGGTCTTTATATCAGGCAGGCTTTCAAAGCCGTATTCTGAGCAGAAGCGGTAATAGAACTCTCTGAACGCTTCGATAGGCTTGAAGTTGTGCCAAACGTCCCAATAGTGCATATCCCCTGCATGGTTTGAGGAAGCGTCCTTAAAGCCTCCCCCTGATGATGGTGATGACGGCCAATAGAAGGTGTTTTCGCATGGGTCATAGGCTTTAAGCACCTGTGGGATAATATCCTCAAAAATGATAAGATAGTCACGCTTTGCTTCCTCGTCCTTAGGAAGGCCCCAATATTCCCATGCTGATTCTATCTCGTTGTTGCCGCACCACAGACCAAGAGAGGGGTGGTTTCTCAGGCGGATAACGTTGTCACGGACTTCCCCACGGACAGTTTCTTCAAACTCCTCTGTGAGCAGATATGCAGAGCAGGCGAACATAAAGTCCTGCCATACTATGATACCATTCTCGTCACAGTAGTCATAGAAATACTCGTCAGGATAATAACCGCCTCCCCACACTCTGATGAAGTTATAGTTTGCGGCTTTGCAGTCTGCAAGGAGCTTTCTTGTTTTCTCCTCGTTACAGCGTGTGACTATCTGGTCTTCGGGGATATAGTTCGCGCCCATGGCAAATATCTTCACGCCATTGTTTATAAAGCAGAACTCCTCGCCCCACTGATCTTTTTCACGGCTGACAGTTAAAGTTCTAAGACCTATGCGCTGTGTATTTTTATCTGTGCAAGCGTCATTTTCATCATACAAAGTCACTGCACAGTTATAGAGTGGCTGTTCGCCATAGCCGTTCACCCACCAAAGCTGAGGGTCGTTTATCACAAGCTCTGTTTCATAATATTCTGCACTTTCCTCTAGGCTTATGTCGGCTTTTGCGGCGATATTGCCCTGCGGGTCGGATATTTCCACCATAGCTTTTTTACAGCCGTGGTTTTCTATATGCAAAAGGGCTTTCAAAGTCACTTTATTATCGGTATGCTTTTGGCTGTAGTAAACGTCAAGTATACGTCCTGCATCTGGAACGATAAGGGATACACTGCGCCATATTCCCATGTCAGGGAGCATTGGACCCCAATCCCAGCCGAACATACAATGGGCTTTTCTTATATGTGTATATCCTGTCATGGTGGAGTCAACGCCCCAAAGGTGACGTTTTTCGTCCATTTCTTTTATGTATCTGTTTGGCGAGGTTATTTTCACTGTGAGAGTGTTGTCCCCCTCTTTGATAATACCATGGACAGGAAACTCCCACACTCTGTGCATATTATTCACTCTGCCGAGGTGAATGCCGTTGAGACAGACATTTGCTATGGTATCAATGCCGTCAAAGTGCAGGACAG
>OHMF01000505.1_pt1 | contig 18651 bp, 9 predicted proteins | sample 1569181 | NCBI WGS metagenome assembly OHMF01 (sample SAMEA3879559, study PRJEB24766) | human gut metagenome | biome: human-associated habitat; feature: feces | place: USA | collected 1985/1987
GGTAAGCAAAGGTAGCTAATTTTAAAACTTAACAACCAGAAATTTCCGCTGAGCCGAAAAAGAAAAGGAACTTCAGGTCAGCGGATTTTCGGGTCAGCGGAAAGCGTACCTTCTGATACAAAATAAGCATATCCCCCTACACTCTCCATATTTTTACAGGTGATTCATACGTTTCACATTCGAAAAATTGTAGTACTAATAAAAAAAATGTATTTTTGTACTAATCATGAATCAAACGACGCATAAGATGACCGACCCCATCCAGATAAAGCACTATAAAGAAGACATTACCTCTTTTAACCAACTCTACAAGGAGTTTCAAAGACGTTTTGTACGCTTCGCCAATACTTATGTCAGAGATTTAACCACAGCAGAAGATATTACTATTGAGGCGATGATGTATTATTGGGAAAACAGGCAATCCTTAAGCGAAGATTCCAATATTCCAGCCTATATCTTAACAATTATAAAAAACAAATGCCTGAATTATCTGCGTCATCAGCAAATTCATGAAGAATACTCGGATAAAATAAAAGATTACTATGAATGGGAACTGAATACCCGGATCGCCACTTTACAAGCATGCGAACCTTATGAGCTTTTTATTTCCGAAATTCAAGAACTCGTCCAACAAACCCTCACCGACATGCCCGAAAAAACCCGTACTATCTTCATGTTGAGCCGATACGAAAACAAATCCTATAAGGAAATTGCAGTTCTCATGAATATCACCCCCAAAGGAGTAGATTTCCATATAAACAAGGCATTAAAGATGCTTCAGACTAACTTAAAAGATTATTTTCCACTCTTTCTCTATTTTTTTATGAAATGCCACTAGGAATTTTCCATTCTGAAGTGCTGTTTATATAGAAGCATAAAAGAATGCAATAAAATGGAAAAAGAGAAACTACATCGTTTTTTTGCCGGAACTACTTCTATACAAGAAGGCATGGACATAAGAGCATGGATGGAAGCATCCGAAGAGAACAAGCGCATTTTTTACAAAGAGCGTAAATTGTTCGATGCCCTCATGGTGCATGATGACCAAACTACAAATAACTGCATTTCCACCAAACGAATTCCCAAAATTATTCGTCAATGGCTGAAAATAGCTTCCGTCATCATACTGACGCTTACCATTAACTATTTATATCAGGAATATAAATCGGAAAATGAAGTCATTGCCATGAATACAGTATCTGTTCCGGCAGGACAACGTACCAATATTACTTTACCAGATGGAACTAATGTATGGCTGAATGCCCGTACCACTTTACAATATCCGGTCACTTTCAGCCAAAAGCAACGAACAGTTTTTTTAAAAGGAGAAGCTTATTTTGATGTAACCAAGAAGAAAAAAACTCCTTTTATTGTACGGACAGACAAATATGACATTGAAGTTTTGGGTACACAGTTTGATGTAGATGCTTATCCTGACCAAACGGCGTTTGAAACAACTTTAATGAAAGGTAGTGTAAAAGTTACCTCACAGCACTTTCCTGAACAGACAATAACCTTGAAGCCTCATCATAAAGCATATGTAAAAGACGGGCAGTTGGCAGTTACCAAAGTAAACGATTTCACTCCTTACCGCTGGAAAGAAGGTTTGATCTGTTTTAAAGATGAACCTTTCCAGACCATCATGGAAGATTTTGAAAAATATTATGGTATCCGGATCATCATCAATAACAAAAAGGTATTGAAATATTCCTATAATGGCAAGTTCCGTCAAGCAGACGGTATTGATTATGCATTAAGAGTGCTGCAAAGGGATATCCATTTTAAATATGAAAGAGCCAACGATGAAGAAATTATTTACATCAATTGACCAGACAATACTAACCTAAAAACAACAAGCCTATGAAGAAAAGCTCAAGTTAACCTTAAAAAGAAAAATGCCGATAAGTGTTGCCGCACTTACCGGCATAGACTCAAAACAATTTTTCAAGTAAAAAAATCTATTTAAATCAACGCAAAGGTATGAAAAATAACACTTTGTCGGGGAGATATTGCTTCAAAAATCCCCGATTTAAACAAATCTTTAGAATTATGAGAATTTCCACTTTCCTATTGATGGTCTGTGTGTTCTGTTCGTATGCTGGGAATGCCCATTCTCAAAATGCAAAAGTCAGCATACGTATGAATAATGTTAAACTGGATAAGATCCTGAATGAAATTGAAAACCAAACTGATTATCTTTTTATCTACAATAACCAAGTAGATATTAACAAAATTACTTCCGTAAAGGTCAAAAATGAAGCCGTAGCACAAGTACTGGACAGAATTCTGTCAGGGACCGGTATCAACTATGAACTGGAAGGTACACACATTATTTTAACTACAGAAGCTATTAAAGACTTGCATGCTCAACAACAAGCTAAAACAGTAACGGGAACGGTAACAGATGTCAGCGGAGAACCCATTATCGGAGCCAACATCCGTATAAAGGGAACCACAACAGGTACAATCACAGATATAGATGGCAACTTCAGTATTGAAGCCGAACCACAATCTGTTATCGAAGTTTCCTACATTGGTTACCTCACACAAGAAACGGTTATCAACAACCAAAAAAGTATCCGTTTTCTATTAAAAGAAGATACAAAAACTCTTGATGAAGTGGTAGTCATTGGATACGGTGTACAGAAAAAAGCAGACTTGACAGGATCTGTTGCAAACATTAACACAGAAAAACTAAATACACAAAGTAACGCCAACATCGGCCAGGCGCTGCAAGGCAAAATTGCAGGGGTAGACATCGTATCTCAAGGTGGTGCCCCAGGTTCGGGAACCCGTATCATGGTCCGCGGTATTGGTACGCTAAACAACGCCTCCCCTCTTTACATTGTCGATGGCATGTATATGAACAGTATTGATCATATCAACCCCAATGATATTGCCAGCATTGACGTATTGAAAGATGCCTCATCCGCAGCTATCTACGGTTCCCGTGCAGCCAACGGTGTTATCATTGTCACTACCAAAGAAGGAAGTAACACAGAAGGAAAACCTATCATTGATTTATCTGTCAACTTAGGTATATCAACTGCCAGCAAATTTCTTGATATGCTAGATGCCAAAGGATGGGCAGAAGTTACCACTATAGCCCGTCAAGCTATCGGCAAACCGGCATTAGACATGGCTACCGATCTGGCTAACAAACCAGACAATGACTGGCAAGACATCATGTTTCGCCCCGCACTGATGCAAAACTACAATTTGTCTGTAAAAGGTGGTGGAAAATATTCCACTTATTACACCGGCTTAGGTTATTTCAACCAAGACGGTATTGTAAAAGGTACCAATTACCAACGGTATAATATCCAATCCAAGAATGATTATAAAAGAGGGATATTCTCTGCTGGAACAAATCTCATTATTTCATTCAGTCATGACAAGCCCCTTCACCAGGAACTTCGAGGCGGCATGATTGGCACCATTCTGCAAAGTGTTCCTACTTTGGAAAAATATGATGATACTCGTGAAGGTGGATATGGTGGCACATATGGTGATGTGGTAAACATTCCTCACCCATTGGCCATTATTGATGACAACATCATGGACCGTTATAACGAAAATGTAAAAATATTCGCTAACTTGTATGCACAAATTGAACTTTTTAAAGGACTAAAATACAAACTGAATTTAACTCCAGACTTTTCTTTCGAAAGATATAAGAATTATCTCAATAAATATGATTTTGGATTAGCGACCAACAGCATCACCCAATTAACAGAAAGACAAAGAAGGAGACGTAATATACTTGTTGAAAATTTATTAACTTTCGACCGTACGTTCGGAGAGCATAAAATTTCAGCATTGGCAGGTTATACCTATCAAGACAGCAGATTCCGCCACATACAAGCCTATGGTGAAGGATTACCCCAGGGATTAGAAGAAATAGATGCAGCCACAACCAATCGCAGCAACGAAGGCAATTCATGGAGAAGTGTCCTTACCTCTATTCTCGGACGCGTATTCTATTCCTACCAAAATAAATACTTATTCACCGCCACTATCCGCCGGGACGGTTCCTCCAAATTCGGTAAGAACAATCGATATGGTTACTTCCCCTCTTTTTCATTAGGATGGAATGTGGCCGAAGAAAAGTTCATGGAAAACGTGCATTGGCTTGATCAGCTAAAGCTTCGTGGCGGATATGGCGTTTTAGGAAATCAAGAAATCGATAACTATCAATATTCCTCCACCATCACTACCGGCATCAATTATCCCGATGGCAACGGTGGTCTGCTTCAAGGAGCATTTCCTAAAAATTTTGCCAATCCGGATATAAAATGGGAAGAAACCGCTATGACTAATGTCGGCATTGATTTTATGGCTTTTAATAACCGACTAAGCTTAACAGCAGACTATTATGTGAAAAATACAAAAGATATCTTGCTGACCGTTCCTATTCCTATCTCTTCCGGTGGTGCCAATGACCCTATACGCAATGCGGGCAAGATACGTAACAATGGCTTTGAATTCAATTTAGGATGGATGGACCAACCCAATCCGGATATTTCGTATGGCATCAACTTAATTGGGTCTTTCAATAAAAACAAAGTAATAGCCATGGGAAGTGAAAGCGGATCTATCAAAGGCGGTTCTACCAACCAAAACATCACTACCAGTGAAACCAAAGCCGGATATCCTATTGGAGGTTATTGGCTTATCTCTACAGCCGGATATTTCAATAGTCAGGAAGAAGTAGACGCATATGCCAAAGACGGTAAAAAAATACAACCAGCCGCCGAACCGGGTGATATAAAATTTGTAGATGCCAACAACGATGGCGTTATCAATGACGACGACCGTGTATTTCAAGGCAGTCCTTTTCCCGATTTTACTTTCGCGCTGAATGGTAATATGAGATACAAAAATTTCGACTTATCAATCGGACTGCAAGGAGTGTTAGGAAATAAAATTTATAATGCAACCCGTCAGACATTAGAAGATGTAACCAAAGGTTCCAATTTTCTGGCAAGTTGCCTGGATTATTGGACTCCTGAAAACAAAAATGCCTCCCATCCACGCCTGACATGGGATGATCCTAACCGTAATACCCGTGCAGAATCCGACCGTTATCTTGAAAATGGTTCTTATTTGCGTCTCCGCAGTGTTCAATTAGGTTATACATTTCCTCAGACATGGTTTAAAGGTGCCATACAGCATGCCCGTGTGTATATTAACGCTGAAAACTTATTTACTATCACCAGTTACAGCGGATATTCACCGGATGTCAATGCAGACAATGCCAATTATCGGGGATTTGATAATTTTATTTACCCGACTAACCGTACTTTCATGTTAGGACTAAATGTAACATTCTAAAAATAAACATCTTATGAAAACATATATTAAAACGACATTGACCATATTGATTTCAGGCATGCTATTCAGTTCCTGCGAAGATCAATTAAACCAGGCCAATCCCAACCAAGCAACAGAAGATACTTTTTGGAAAGATGAAACCGATTTCAATCTGGCCTTGACCTCTTGCTATACTCCACTGAAGAATGCCCTAAACGGCGGTTATTATGGAACTCGCGGTGTAATGCTGAGAATAGCCCGAGCCGATGAAGTCGACTTCCGCAACGATATTTCGGATGTATATACAGTAAACCGTTTTACTAATAGTAATACAAACTCACTGACACAAGGCATGTTCTATCAATTTTACAATGCCTTGTACCGTACCAACTCCATTATGCAAAAACTGGAAGAAAAGAAAGAACAATTTTCTACCGATTTTCAAAATTCGGTAAAAGGAGAATGTCTTTTCATACGTGGCTTCTATTTATTCCAGTTAGCCAAAGAGTTTAAAGACGCCCCTCTCCGCCTGACAGCCTCCCAATCTCCCTCGACTTTCCCTTTAGCAAAATCATCACAAGCTGATATATGGGCACAAGCCAAAGAAGATTTAAAAACCGCTGCTTCCCTATTGCCCATAACGAATAAAATAGGAAAGCCTACACAAGGAGCCGCTTATGCCGCTTTGGGTAAAATATATGTCTATGAAGAAAATTGGCAAGAAGCGATAAACGTCCTCGAGCCTCTGACGCAGAATCCTTACACCTACAAACTAGTAGAGGACTTTAATTGGAATTTTGATGACACTCATGAAAACAATGCCGAAAGTATTTTCGAGTTATTGATAGAAGATGTGGGTGGAACAGATCTTTGGGGAGATGGAGAAAATATCAATTCCACCCAATCCAATACCCGCCCTAAAGAATATGCCGCTGCTGAAGTCGGAGGATGGTATGAAGCAAATCCTACCCAGCAAATTATGGATATCTTCTGGAAGGAAAAAGACAAAGACGGCAATTTTGATTATCGTGCCCGCTGTTCTGTGGCATGGGACTATGAGGGATGCACTTACTACCAAAGACCTTTCCGGGAAGTTTTTGCACAAGACAAGTGGAAAACATACTGGATTTTGAAATATCAGAACTGGAAGACTCAAAAAGATGAACCGGCACCTCCCAAGTCATTCATCAATGAAAGAGCCATCCGCTATGCCGATGTATTATTGATGCTGGCAGAAGCCTATATGAACAAAGGGGCTTTAGACACATCTATCGGATATATTAATCAAATCCGCCGACGCGCCAACCTGAATGACTATAGCGGCCCAATAACCAAAGAAGGGGTTTTTGAAGATCTGGTACACCAACGCGCCATTGAATTCTTTGTGGAAGGCGAACGTTTCTACGATTTACGCAGATGGGGATTGTTAGAGCAGACATTAAAAACTTGTGATGATACCCGCTATAAAAACTATCAGACTGGCAAATCCGGTAATATCAATAAGTTCAACTACTTCCCGATACCAGCCAAAGAACTTGACACCAATCCACTTTGTACGCCTAGTGAAGGATGGTAAATCAACAGGTATTAGCTTATATATAACATCAGTAAATTAGTTCTGGGGCTGATTGTTCTTCAAGCAACATTCAGCCCCTCTTTCTCTTCACACTAACCATGAAACGTATCCTTTTATTTGTTTGCATACAATTTTTCTTATTGGCATCTTTTGCCGGAGAAACCATAAATTTCTGTAAAAGCTGGAAATTCCATCTAGGAGATGCAGGCAAAGGAGCCTCTTCTTCCTCATATAACGATTCTCAATGGCGCATATTGAACATTCCTCATGACTGGAGCATAGAAGGCACTTATAAACAATTTGAAAACGGAACCGACTGGCAAAGCGGCTTCCTGCCTGCCGGAATAAGCTGGTATCGAAAAACTTTTACCATTCCTTCCAAATGGAAAAATAAAAAAGTACAAATCCTATTTGAGGGCGTATATCTGAACAGCGAAGTATGGATAAACGGTCATTGGCTGGGCAAACGCCCTAATGGGTATATCAGCTTTGTATATGATTTAACTCCATATTTGCAAGAAGGCAAGAACCAAATCGCTGTAAAAGTAGATCACAGCAAAGCATTAACCGGACGTTGGTATACAGGATCAGGAATATATCGTCCTGTATACCTGCTGGTCAGTAACCCCACCCACATTCCTTATTCCGGAATCCATTTCAGATCCAAGCTACAAAATAAGCAATCTGCCACCTACACCCTATCTATAGAAATTGAAACACAGGAGAAAAAGCCAATCAAAGTAAAAACATATCTACAAGCTCCCAACGGTAGCATAGCCGATACTTCTGAAAAAATATTTGTCCCATCTGCAGATTCTCTTTGCTTCCTGTCAGGGAGCATCAGGAAACCATTATTATGGTCGCCTGATTCTCCTAACGTCTATACACTTATATGCCAACTGACAAGAGATAACAAGATACTAGATGAATGTAGATTACCTGTAGGCTTCCGTCAATTAGAATTCAACCCGGTCAGCGGATTCCTGCTCAATGGCAAATCACTAAAGATAAAAGGAGTATGCGATCATCATACAGCCGGTGCTGTAGGAGCCGCCGTACCCGACGACCTACTTCATTATCGTCTCAAATTATTGAAAGATATGGGATGTAATGCGATACGCACCAGTCATAATCCCTTCTCTCCTGCTTTCTATAATTTATGCGATACGATGGGAATCATGGTACTAAACGAAGGATTGGACGGATGGAATCAACCTAAAGCCGCCGATGACTATGGAAATTACTTTGATGAATGGTGGCAAAAAGATATGACTGATTTCATAAAACGAGACCGCAACCATCCCTCTATCATTATGTGGAGTATCGGCAACGAAGTAACGGGAGCTACCCCCGAAATCCAACACAACCTGGTCAGCCTATTTCACCAACTGGACCCTGACCGCCCTGTCACTCAAGGAGGAACTGATCCTACTAGAGGTATGAAGACCGATTATCAAAAAAAAATCAACTATCTAGACATTATCGGCTTCAATGGAAATGGAGAAGAAATAGGAGAACTAGAACACTTCCACAAAAACTACCCAACACTTTGTGCCATTGCTACAGAGGTACCCCACACTTATCAAACCCGTGGCGTATACCGAAGCCAGACACAATGGAGAAGACGGGATTTCCCCGCTCCTTGGGAAAAAGGAAACATAAACTGGGAACAATTTAAACATCGGGTCTTTCCTATACCTGACCTGACGGAAAAAGAATGCTTCCCCGAAGAATCCGATTATCCCTATTATCAATCGTCCTACGACAATGCTTCTGTACGTATCAGCGCCCGTAAATCATGGCAACGCACCTGTTCTTTCCCTTGGTTAATGGGAGAATTCCGATGGGGCAGTTTTGACTATTTAGGTGAAGCCGAATGGCCTCAACGATGTGGCAATTTCGGTATTATCGACATAGCTGCCATTCCGAAAGACGCCTATTTCCTCTACCAAAGTTTATGGACCGACAAACCAATGGTACACCTTCTTCCGCATTGGACGCATCCGGGAAAAGAAGGAAAAACAATTCCCGTAGTCATTTATACCAACTGTGATGCAGTAGAGTTATTTATAAATAATGTATCTTTGGGCAGTAAACCTTATACAGGGGAGCAACTGATATGGTTAGTTCCTTATTCGCCCGGAAAAATAGAAGCCCGAGGCATAAAAAAAGGAAAAATCGTGGCAACAGACTGTTATCAAAGTGCAGAAGCACCTCATTCTGTCGCCCTTGCCAGTAACAAGTATTCTGTAAAAGCCGGTTCGGATGAAATCATACGCATAGAGATCGACATAACAGATAAAAACGGAATTCCTTGTCCTTATGCCTCCAATGAACTCAGTTTCCACGTAAGTGGACCACTCCGGCTATTGGGGGTAGACAACGGAAACCCTACAGATATGTTTCCATACCAACAGCCCCACTGCCGTTGCTTTCGGGGAAAATGTGTAGTATTATTACAATCTGACGAAGAAAAAGGAAAAGGAACCCTGACTGTACAAGGAACAAAATTAGTAGAAAAAAAATTAATCATCGAAGTGATATGAAAAAAATTCTTTTATTACTCTGTTTATGCTTATTCATAGAAGAGGTTGCTTCTCGAGAATTAGACAAGACATTCCAGTTGCTTCCACAACCACAATCCATAGAACTGACTTCTGGAAAAGGAATCAATTATTGGGAGTTATCCTATATTCTGTCATCAGACACAACTTCCATCCCCATATTGGGAGATATGCTCAACAAACTTCCCCGTTGCCTACGAAAAGGGAAACCCATCCGGCTCCAACTCACCAGCCAGCATGTTCCTGCTTCTCCGGAAGGATACATGATGGAAATTAATGAAAAAGGAGTCTGTATATCAGCCAGAACCATGACAGGTATCTTCTACGGTTGCCAAACTTTAGAACAATTAATGGAAGACAGCCGGGATTTCAACATACTTATTCCAGCCATGCTAATCATCGATTATCCGGCCATTTCCTATCGGGCCGTGCACTTTGATGTAAAACATCATTTAGACCGCATGGAGTATTATTATCAGGAAATAGACAAACTGGCCCGATACAAAATAAACGCAGTTATTTGGGAGCTGGAAGATAAACTGCGTTATACCCGACGCCCCGAAATAGGTGCCCCCAATGCCATCAGCAAGCAGGAAATGCAAGCCTTATGCCGCTATGCCAAAGAACGGAATATTGAAATAACCCCCTTGGTCCAAGGTTTGGGACATGCCGGTTTTATTTTAAAACATCATTGGGAACTACGTGAAAACCCCGACAGCGACTGGGAGTTTTGCCCATCTGACCCTCGTACCTATGATTTGCAATTCGACCTTTACCGGGATGCTATCGAAGCCATGCCTTACAGCAAATACTTACATATAGGAGGAGATGAAATTACCGCCATAGGCATAGACCAACGCTGTAAAGCCACCGGAAAAACTCCATTTGAACTACAAATGATCTGGTTGAAAAAAGTATGCGATTTCGCAACAGCTCACAACCGCATTCCTATTTTCTGGGATGATATGCCATTAAAATATGGCGGTGTATGGGATTTGGTCAACAGTAATGAAACCCAGGATGAAATAGCAGCAAAATGGAACGATAAAAAATTGAATGAAAGCATCAAATTATTCCCCAAAGAATGTGTGTATATGCGATGGAACTACAAAGATGCCACCCAACCGGGGCATCAACGCATTTTACAATGGTATCATGACAAAGGACTGAAAGTAATGGGAGCTACCGCTGCTTCGTGTGGCAGTTCTCCATTTATACCGCGTGAAAATTCACTGGCCGGCTATATCAAAGGATTCAGCAAATTAGTTGCTCAAAATCAACTGGAAGGAATTTTGGCCACAGCATGGGATGATGGTTCCCCACACTCTGAAACGGTGTGGCGTGGATACATCGCACAGGGAGAATATGGCTGGAACCCAACAGCACGGACAGTCGAAGCCTTCAAAGCCGCACATGCCCAACGAGAATTTGGCTTTCATCCAAATGACAACCATATGGCTTTTCTGGATGAACTGGAACAAGAAGCATTTTTCTTTGATGATGCCCTGGTCAATTCGGGAAGGCGCAATCCGGCATGGGGAACTACTGATTTTACTTTAATCAGCCTACCGGATCCAGACGCACCGGGAGCATGGAGCCGTACCTACCAACAAAAAATAGCCCAAGCAAAGGTGGAACAAAAACGATATGAAAAAATATGCCAAGGCATAAAAGAGGCTAAACAACATGCTTTACGCAACCGCTATACATTAGAGGTATACGAACAGACAAACCACTTGTTCAACTTCCCTGTCCGTCTGATTCTAGCCTTGCACAACTATGATATCACTATACATGAACAAGACAAACAGACAGCATTGCAACAAATAAATGAAGTGTGCAATGACTTTCAGACCATGAGAAAACAATTGGAAGAGACCTATTCACAGACCCGTTTTATGGAACAACCTGACGGTTACATTGCTGACCAAAACCACCACAACCATCTTGCCGCCAAAACCAACAACAGCGACTGGTGGTATTATTATGAAATTCCAATGATAAGGAAGACAAGAACATGGATGAACTCTCAGACCGCCCGACAGAAAAACATTCCATAAGAAACAACGAATGAAACTTTAATATAAAAAATAATATGAACCTTATAATACAACACTACTTTATGAAACAACATTTTTTATCTTATCTCATCGCCCTGCTGCTATTTCCTCTCTATGAGATGCAAGCAGCCTACCAGCCTGAGTTTTCTACTGCCGGTTTCTATGAACTGGCAAACTCCGGACGTGAAGTATATTCCATGAATCCGGCATGGCGATTCCACAAAGGAACCGCTACAGGTGCGGAAACCACTGACTTTAATGACCAGGACTGGAAAGTGGTTTCCCTGCCCGACGGCATCGAATATGTACCGACTGAGGCCAGTGGATGTATCAACTATCAAGGTGAGGTATGGTACCGCAAACATTTCACTCCGGCAAATGAATTGAAAGGCAAAAAACTTTTCCTGCATTTCGAAGCTATCATGGGAAAAAGCAAAGTTTTTGTAAACGGCAATTTATTGACCGAACACTTTGGCGGCTACCTGCCTGTAGTCATTGATGTCACCGATGCACTGAATTGGGGGACAGACAATGTGATAGCTGTATGGGCAGACAACAGCAATGACCCCAGTTATCCTCCCGGCAAAGCACAGGATGTACTGGATTATACTTATTTTGGCGGCATCTATCGTGACTGCTGGCTAATAGCCCATCGTCCGGTTTTCATCACCGATCCCAATTTCGAAAACGAAATGGCAGGCGGCGGGCTTTTCGTGGCATACGACAAAGTTTCCGACACTTCCGCAGAAATAATCCTGAAAGCCCATATACGTAATGACAGTAAAAAGAACTTCAAAGGAGTAGTAGAATATGAACTTCAGCAACCCGACGGCACACAAGCCGCATTTCTGAACGATGTCATTCAAGTACGTCCGGGCAAGGCAGTCACTTCAAAAGATAAAATAACGTTGAAGTCTCCTCTGCTTTGGAGCCCTGAAACGCCTACGTTATATAACCTGATTGTCCGTATCCGCGACAATGAAGGAAATGTAGTGGACGGCTACCGCCGCCGTATCGGTATCCGCAGCGTAGAATTCAAAGGAAAGGACGGATTCTGGCTGAACGGCAAACCTTATCCAAGCCCGCTGATTGGCGCCAACCGCCATCAGGATTTTGCCGTAGTAGGCAATGCCGTTGCCAACAGCATTCATTGGCGCGACGCTAAAAAGCTACGCGACACAGGTATGAAAGTCATCCGGAATGCTCACTGCCCTCAAGACCCCGCCTTTATGGATGCATGTGACGAACTGGGGCTGTTCGTCATTGTAAACACACCGGGATGGCAATTCTGGAATGACGCTCCTGAATTTGCACAACGGGTTTATAGCGATATCCGCAACCTGGTACGGCGTGACCGCAATCACCCTTGTGTATGGTTATGGGAACCTATCCTGAATGAAACCTGGTATCCGGCAGACTTCGCCAAAAATACCCTCGATATTGTCAATCAAGAATACCCTTATCCGTATTGCTATTCCGGTTGCGACAGCGAAGCACGGGGACATGAGGTATATCCGGTACTCTTCACTCATCCGGCCAATGCGGACAAGGACTGGGCCATCAAAAGCCTCGACCCTAAAATAACCTATTTCACCCGCGAGTGGGGAGATAATGTAGACGACTGGAACTCGCACAACTCCCCCAGCCGTGTGGCACGCAACTGGGGGGAACAGGCTATGCTCATCCAGGCACAGCATTATGCCGCCCCCCGTTATCCTTTCACCTGTTACGATGTACTCTGCCGTACTCCGCGCCAACACGTCGGCGGCTGTTTGTGGCACTCGTTCGACCACCAACGCGGCTATCATCCCGATCCCTTCTATGGTGGTGTGATGGACGTATTCCGTCAACCCAAATATGCTTATTATATGTTCAAAGCCCAGCGCTCGCCCGAAAAGCAAGACCGTCTTTTCGAAACAGGACCGATGGTGTACATCGCCCATGAAATGACTCCCTTCTCACCCAAAGACGTTACTGTGTACTCCAATTGTGACGAGGTGCGGCTTACTTATAATAAAGGTGGCAAGACATGGACTTACACCAAGCCGGCAACGAAAGAAGGAATGCCCTCACCCGTTATTACATTCAAAGATATATACGACTTCATGATAGACAAAAACATGTCTATGAGAAAGAAGAAACAGGACGAGGTGTTCCTACTGGCCGAAGGCATCATAGATGGAAAAGTAGTTGCCACGCACGAAGTACGACCGGCCCGGCGTCCCGAGAAAGTGCTACTTTGGGTTGACAATGAAAACACCGACTTAAAAGCTGATGGCTCCGACTTTGTAACCGTAGTAGCCGCCATAGCCGATAAAAACGGGAACATCAAACGTCTGAACAACTATTATGTGAAATTCCATGTAGAAGGCGAAGGACGTATTTTGGGCGGAGCGAATATACTGGCCAATCCGGCTCCGGTAAAATGGGGAACAGCCCCCGTACTGATACAATCCACCTTGAAGCCGGGTAAAATCAAAATCACTGCCAGCGTATTGTTCGAAGGCTCGCAAATGCCTGCCAGCGCAGTGTTGGAATTAGAAAGCAAGCCGGCGGCTCATCCTCTCATCTACACCGAAAGTGAAGCTGCGCTGATTTCCATGAACAGCGACTCACCTTTCGGGCAATCAGCCGCCAAATCGGCTTCCGAACTGGAACAGGAACGTTTGCTGAAAGAACGGAATGCACAAAAGCTGAAAGAAGTGGAAAAACAGCAAGCTGATTTCGGTGAAAAGAAGTAAACCTTTCCATCCGGTGTGGGGAAGAGGCAGAAAGAGAAAAGCAATTCAAAGTCTCTTCTACTCCATCCCCACAAGGGATGGAACAAAATGAAAAAACTAAAATACAAATCACCCATGACATATAAGTTAACCGTTACAACCCTGGCACTAACTGCCATAACCTCCACTGTAGCAGCCACTCACGCCAAACCAGACACGGAACATCCCCATATCGTATTGATTTTATGCGATGATATGGGATTCTCTGATTTATCCTGCTACGGAGGAGAAATACATACTCCTAATATAGATTATCTGGCCGAACAAGGCATACGTTTCAGCCAATTTAAAAACACAGGACGAAGCTGCCCCAGTCGTGCCGCCTTACTCACCGGACATTATCAGCACGAAGCGGGAATGGGATGGATGACCGCGGTAGACGAACATCGTCCGGGGTATCGGGGACAGATTTCGGATCACCTGCCCACCCTTGCCGAAGTACTGCGCGACCAAGGCTATGCCACTTACATGAGTGGCAAATGGCATGTTACCTTAGATGCGGCCTTTGAAACCCCCAATGGAAGTTATCCAGTTCAACGGGGATTCGACAAATACTACGGCTGCCTGCATGGAGGGGGAAGCTATTACAAACCAGATCCCGTTTATCATAACCTGCAACGGATTACCGAGTTTCCGGATGATTATTACTATACCACCGCTATCACAGACTCTGCCGTTAGTTTTATCAAACAACATCCCACGCAGACTCCCATGTTCATGTACATAGCACATTACGCACCTCACTTGCCCCTACAAGCCCCCCAAGACAAGATAGATGCTTGCCGTGAGCGCTATAAAGCCGGCTACGATGTTCTACGCCAACAACGTTTCGAACGTCAAAAAGCCTTAGGGCTGATAACGCCGGAAATGGTTCTTCCAGTCTTCCAAAAAGAATTTCCGGACGGTAAACGACCCGCCTGGACCGAACTTACTCCACAGCAGCAAGAAAAATGGATAACCGATATGGCTACCTATGCCGCCATGATCGAAATCATGGACAGCGGCATAGGAAAGGTAATACAGACCTTAAAAGACAAAGGAATGTATGAACATACCCTGTTTCTGTTTATGAGCGACAACGGCTCTACCAGTGAAGGGGGATTCATCAAACAGCTGATGGCTGATTTAAGCAATACCCCCTATCGCAGTTACAAACAATGGGTATTCCAAGGAGGAACCAGTTCCCCTCTCATCCTTACAGACGGAAGAAGCAAAAGCCAGACAGAAAAAGGCAGTATCTGTCGGGAACCCAGTCATATCATTGATATTTTTCCCACCTGCCTGGATATTGCTTCCGCACATTACCCCGACACGTTTCACAATCAAAAAGTGAAATTGGCCGGAACCAGTCTCCTGCCGGCTATACGAAAACAAAAAATACAGCCGCGCGATCTTTTCTTTGAACATCAGACCTCATGCGCCATCCTGTCTGACGGTTGGAAACTAGTACGTGCCAACGGCAGACAGCCTTGGGAATTGATTCACCTCACCACCGATCCTTTTGAGACACAAGATCTTTCCGAACAATTTCCTTTAAAAGCAAAAGAATTAGAAAACAAATGGACACGATGGGCAGAGCAACAACACGTTTATCCTTTTGAATACCGTCCATGGACAGAACGAATCAATTATTACCAGTCACTATATCCCGATCAAAAAGGCAAAGAAAACTAAAAAGTTTCCATAAAAATCCCTGTTTAAATTTTCATTCATACAATTCCCTTCATTCAAAACAACAAAAAACTATGATTTTCAATGAGAATTTAAACAGGGAGACAATGACCCCCCCTGCCATCTCCTCAAATTTCCCCTTATTCCCCTAATTTATCGAAAAAAAATCAGCTTTCGCCGAATAGATTAGAAAAATCGGCCGAGAACATTTACCTTTGCTGTCTAAAATTAAATAATAAATACCATTCAAGTTTTAATCATAAAACAGCAAAACGAAAACGATGATGAAAAAGACAACAACTATTCTCTGTTTGGGCATCGCTCTATGCATGTTGGGGTGTAGCGATGACGACGATCAAGTTACGACAACCTCCACCGTTCCTTTTTCTCTCACAGCATCTCTGTCTCCCCGTTCTTCAGATGCAGAGGATACAGGCATCCTGCAAGGCAACTGGGACGCCAACAGCCAACTGGCCGTAATAAAGACCGGTTCCAGCGGCGTTCCCAAAAGCATTCTCACAAGAAAAACCGACTCTTCTGACACCTTTACGGGCAATCTTTCGACACTGGTAAAGAATGAGAATGAAATTGCCGTATTTTACCCGGCGGCAGCCATCACCGCGAACAGCAGTGACACCCTGACCCAAACCCTCAACCTGAGCGGACAGGACGGAACACTGGCAGGTATAACAAATTATGATTACTTATGGGCACAATGTAAAGCCGGCATGAACGAAACCACAGGCTCTTCCGCCTGCGAAATGACCAGTTTGGTCACTATCGGTAAATTCCAGTTCACCGTCAACGGTGGCAGTCCTTTGAACAACATCACAAGAATTACCATAACCGCCACTGCCGGAACCCTCTACTCCAGTGCCGTTATGAAACTAAAAAACGGAGAGTTCAGCAGTACCCAAACAGGAAATATCACTATTAAAAACAAAGCCGGTATTTCCGGAACCACCTACATCTCCTTCTTCCCTTCCGAAGCACAGTTGCATTTCACTCTTGTTACCACCACCGGTGAAGTGTATGAGGCAGCTACTTCGACAACCATCAAATTGGAGAAAGGCAAAGTATACGAAGCTCCGGCACTCACTTGCACTCTTTTACCTTCTGCCAAGGTAGGCGATTATTACTATAGCGACGCTACTTTCTCCAGCGAGAAGAATGAGAATAAAACCTGCATCGGTATTGTCTATGCCCTGGATGATGCGGACGGCAATCTCTCGCCCACCCTGTCCACTTCTCCATTCGGACGCATCGTGGCATTAGGCGACAACCAGTCCAGTACCAAATGGATCAGCAAAGCAGAAGATATAGAAGGCATCGAAAACTATACCACCGCCGACGGCACATTGACAAGCGGTGTCCTCCCTTATTATAACGGAACCGCCGATTCTTTCTTCTCCGATAAGGACGAGGAACGCATCAAGGGGGCAACCATTCATGTTGAAACCGGACAACCTGCCACCTGGGTGTCAGAAGGAGCCATCAGCGACTTCAATGGAAAGGCTCACACCGCCTACCTCGGTAAAAGTTCTTCCAGCTACCCGGCAGGAGGCTACTGCTACCAATACAGTACCAGCGGCAAATCGGCAGGTGAATGGTATTTACCGTCGGCAGGCGAGTTGACTTTGTTGTGGGAACTTCAAAAAGCCGGAATCATTTGCAAAGACAAACAAGATTGTTTCAATGATTTTGCACGCAAAGCGTACTGGTCTTCTTCCGAACACTCGGCAGAATCCGCCTGGCATCTGAATTTTGTAAGTGGTGCGATAGTTGCTAACAGTAAAGCCAGCAACTACGCCACACGCCCTGTCGCACAATTCTAAAGGTCCGATGGAGGCACAGCAGTTCCCATTGGCTATAAATGGTTGACAAATTGATTGTAAAGCCCGGTCCGTTCACCACCAAACGGACCGGGCTTCTTTTTTTTCATATTTTCCACTCTTCCTTTATCAACCCGGACATTTTCCGATCTTCGCAACACACTAATTCTTATGCCCATGAAAATACGCCCCACCTGTAAATTACAAGCAATCATGAAGAAAGCGGAAAGATTGGCAACAAGCATGGGAACCAGCCTGAAGAGATGTAACGTATCATCGCCCGCAAACTGAACATGCCCGTATAGAAAGTGTATGGCATGGTTGCTTGCTATACGTTCTTTGTCATGATCCCCAAAATATATTTGGGCACCTCCACCTACGCTAATGAACCAATTGCTCCAAAAGCGATTCGTCTCTACCTTATATTTATCGGTATTTTCAACGATGGTCGTTGTCGAAGAATCATTCTGCGCGTAGGTTCCTACTCCTGTGAGTAACAGCAGGATTGCTGTAACTACTACTTTTCTCATAATTCGTTTTTTTTATGTTTAGTTTTAATAAAAAATAGAATACGGTGCAAAGTACGGAGTATTTTTCCACGTATTTGGTAGCATAATATACGATAAGTTTCTCGCTTTGTTCAGATGTGTAATTTTAGGTGTGATTAAGGTGTATTTAAGGTGTATTTTGGGGACTGGCCACTAAAGTCAGGGATGAGATTTACTGCATTGTCTTTCTTCCGGTCAATGATTTTTGTATAAATTTGTGTCGTTTTTATTTGTGAATGCCCCAGTAATTTGGAAATCGTATAGATGTCTGCTCCGACAGTCAATAGCAAGGTGGCGAACGTATGGC
>OHMF01000525.1_pt1 | contig 18313 bp, 12 predicted proteins | sample 1569181 | NCBI WGS metagenome assembly OHMF01 (sample SAMEA3879559, study PRJEB24766) | human gut metagenome | biome: human-associated habitat; feature: feces | place: USA | collected 1985/1987
CGCACCAATTCGTCCGGAATAAAATAGTCGTGCAGAATCACATCGTCCTCCAGTCCGTTGTCGGCGATTTGCTTCAAATACTTCTCTTTCGGAGCATAGAACTCACCGGCCACGATCAGGCGCCGGTCTTCGGCAGGATGCTCCCGCTTGTAGACCTTCCAGGCATCGAGCAACAGGTCCAACCCCTTGTAGTCCCGAATCAAACCGAAAAAGAGCGCATAGCGTTTCGAAGGATCCAGTTCGAGGCGGATGCAGGCCTCCGTACGATCGATGACGATACCGAAATTTTCGAAAAGCGGATGCGGAGAGAAGAGTGCCGGAACTTGCGTATATCGGCGCAATTCGCGGTGCACCTGCTCGGACATATAGATAAAGCCGTCCACCGCCCTCAAGAAATAGCGGTTGAACGGCTTGTCGGTCATATGGCGTTCATGCGGTTCGACGTTGTCGATCTGACAAAGGATACGCGTCGTACCGTTCTTTTTGGCAAAACGGGCGATCGTACCGAAACAGGGCGCCATAAAGGGGGTCCAGTATTTCATCAGCACGAAATCCGGCTTCTCGCGGGCGATCCACCGCCCCACGGCGATCCAGTTGAACGGATTCATCGTATTCACGCACCGCACGATGTACAGATCGGGCGGCGGCGGTGTCTGCACCGTCTGATTCCTTCCGGGAAAGAAAATACGGGGATACTGGAGCGTGAAAGTCTTGATCTTCACCTCGTCGCCCCGGCGTTGGAAAACCCGGGCCATGCTCTGCATAATTACGGCCAAGCCCCCTCGATACGGATGGGCGGGCCCCACGATCGAAATTTTCATATCCCGAACTTTATTTTGAAAATTAAATCGAATCCCCGAACGGATTCAAACCTTCGGTACGGCCCTTCTGTTTTCGAAAAACGACGTACGGCAGTTTTAGTAAAAATACAAATACCCTACCGAATCCTGCAACAAGGAGATAACGATAACCGGTTCGGCAGAAACTGCCCGAACCGGTTTCGCTATCCATCCTATTTCGTTTTATTATACGCCTCCACACCACTCTTCAGGAAGTCGATGTATGCCTCCACGTCGAGGTTATAAGCCCGCTTGGGAACCAATTCCTGCCCATCACGGCCGAGAATCAGGTAGTTGGGCTGTCCGTTCACCCCGAAACGGGTCTGGGCGATGTAGGAGTTGATGCGACCGATGTCCTTAAGAACCTTGCCTCCCGCAGTGGTCACCCATTCGTTCTCGGGTACTTTGGTCTTGTCGTCGGTATAGAGGGCAACCAGCACGTAATCGTCGCGCAGGATCTGCTGCACGCGCGGATCGCTCCAGACGCGGGCCTCCATTTCGCGGCAATTCACACAACTGATTCCCGTAATATCCACGAACAAAGGTTTATCGGCCTCCCTGGCAGCGGCTTCGGCCTGGGCCAGATCGAAATACCCCGGCAGATCGTAAGGCCAGTGCAGGATATCCGCATATTTGATCTTTTCAGTCGTCTGTGCCGTTGCTGACGGTGCGGTAACGACGCCCTGCGTATTGATTACGAAGTCCTGCGTATGCATCGGGGGCAAATAGCCCGAAAGAGCTTTCAGCGGCGCACCGAACATACCCGGGAACATATAGACCGCGAACGAAAGCGAAGCGATGGCCAGCGTCAGCCGGGTCACCGAAACGTGCTTGAGTTCGTCGTCATGAGCGAAGCGGATCTTGCCCAGCAAATAGAAGCCCAGCAATGTGAACACGACGATCCAGATCGCCAGATAAACCTCGCGGTCGAGCAACCCCCAGTGGTAGGTCTGGTCGGCCATACTCAGGAACTTGAAACCGAGGGCGACCTCGATAAAACCGAGAACGACCTTCACGGAACCGAGCCAACCGCCGCTCTTGGGCAGGTCTTTCAGCAAGGAGGGGAAGAAAGCGAAAATCGTAAAAGGCAGGGCAAAAGCCAGCGAGAAAGCGAACATCGTCACGATAGGCACCCAGAATTCGCCGGCAGTCGAACGAATCAGGACGTTGCCGACGATCGGCCCGGTGCAGGAGAACGACACCAACACCAGCGTCAGAGCCATGAAGAAGATACCGATCAAACCGCCTTTGTCCGCGTGCCGGTCGCTCTTATTGACCATCCAGCTCGGAAGCGTGATCTCGAAGGCCCCGAAGAACGATGCGGCGAAAATCATGAACACGATGAAGAAGATCAGGTTGGGAAGCCAGTGCGTAGCCAGCCAGTTGAAAATGTCGGCCGTCACGGCATCGCCGCCCACCAGACGCGTAATCAGAATGATCGCCGCAATGGGAAGCGTATAGAGCGCTACGATGAAGAAACCGTACATCGAAGCCTTGAAACGTCCCGCAGCAGGCGATCCGCTGCCTTTCATAAAGAACGATACGGTCATCGGGACCATCGGGAATACACAAGGAGTGAGCAGCGCCGCGAAGCCCCAAAGAACCGCTTCGATAATCAGACCCCACAGGGTTTTGGACTCTCCGGCTCCGTCGCCGGAAACAGGTTGATCCGCAGCATCCCCGGCCGCAACGGATGCCCGGGCCGCCTCGGGATCGCCGATCGTGATCTCGAATCCCCAATCCTCGGGCGAATTGCAATTTTCCTCCTCGCAGGAACGCCAGTTGATATTGCCTTTCAATACGGCGCCCTCACCCGTCAGGGTGACTTTCTGACCGAGGATGATTTCATCGAAATAAGTACCCATTTCGACCTCGAAAATATCGTCGTATTCGCGTTTGGAAGCGTTGATCTCATAAGGATCGCCGTCGAGCGTCAGGCCCGTTGCAGGCTCGAACTCCACCAGGGTCGAAGAAACGTCCGAATGCAGGTCGTACGTATGCCATCCCGGCAGGATCTTACCCGTAAATACGACTTCGTAATTCGAATCGCCGAGGTCCTTCAAAGTGCTGTCCCAGGTAATGGTCGGGGACTGCGCGTGAGCCGACAACAAACTCGTCAGGAAAGTCGCCAGCAGCACGATACGGATATAAAATTTCATATCTCTGTAGTTTTAAGTTTACCCCACAAAGATAGTAAATTTTATTCAAAAACCACGTATGGGACGCATTATCTCGCGTCCGCGAGAAAAAACTACTCGGAAACCTTCCTTTCGGCTTCGGCCTTGCTGCGTGCAAAAGATTGCAAGGCGAGGTACTCCTTGTCGCCGTAATCGAACAGGTTCTGCAACTCGTTGCGGAAATAGTCCAGGTGCTCCTCCTCTTCGACGGCCAGATCCTGGAACATCTTGTGCGTTACCGAATCGTCGGCTTCGGCCGCAATGCGAGCGGCATCGTTATAGCTATCGATCGTACTCTGTTCCAGTTGCATAGAGAAACGGAACATCTCCTTGGGATCGGTGATCTGGCGCGTCGTAAACGACGGATTCATATTCACGTCCCCCTGCAAGAAAAGGATACGGTCGGACAACTCCTCGCTATGACGCATTTCGGCGATGGAAATCATCCGCATCTTTTTGGAAAGATACTCGTAACCGGCATCTTCGAAATGGACATGGAAATACATGTACTGGAGCGAGGTGGCAATCTCTTTTCCCAAAGCATCGTTCAATAGATCGATACTTTTCTGGTACTTGTTCGCAACTTTGATCTTTTCCATAATAATAAAGGTTTTGTCTCTATATCAGCAAAACCCGTTCCAGAAAGGAACAAAGCCGATCGTAAAAACGGACCGAAACGAAGTCGATTCGGTTCGGCTCCCTGCCTCGCCCGCCACCACGAAATACGACACATCAACGCCACTCGAGCGCCGCCCGGACAGCGGCTTCCTCTCCGTTCGAAACCTCGAACAGCGACAAGCCGTCCCGTTGTTCGTACCCGACCGTAAGGGTTTGCCCGTAACGGCATTCGTGCATGAAATGAATGTCAAGACGCACCGGGCGGATCGCGGTCAGCTGTTCGATGGGCAGCATATCGAACATCATGTTGATATAGCGCATCGTATTGACGTGACGGTTGAAGTCGATGTCGCTGTAAACCACCCGGTGTTCGGCAATATGCTGCGGAACGATCCCCGTCACTTTGCGCGGCTTTTCGATCGGCGACGGAGCGTCCACGATCGAATCGGCGCAGGTGCCGATGACCGTATTGAGATCGATCGCCTTGCGGGCACCCAAGTCGATGATGCACCACTGCGTCACGGCCCGCCCGAACTCCCGGCCGGCGGCATCGTGCAGCGTGAAATTACGGGTCGAGAGCATCCGGTTGTACTCGTTCACCCACGTCACTATTTCATAAGAACTGTATTGTTCGGGGCGGTCGTCGATCTCGATCGCCATGCGTGAAAGCACCCACGAGCGGTTTTCCTTATTCAACTTATCGATCCCGAACCCTTTGCGCTGGGCATCGACACCCGCCGTATTGAGGACCTCGTTCGCCAAAGCCGGAACGGTCATCCGAAGTGTGAAATCGACCTGCTGAGGGTCTGCATAATAAGTGTAACCTGTTTTTTCTGCCATATTTCAGTGCGTTTTTCAATTTCAAATGCAACGAAACGACAATCCGCCGGGCCGGGAGAAAGCCGTAGATACCGAATGGTTCCATTCCTACAAAAACGCCCCCGCCCGGCTTCCTGCGGACAGTAGCGGCGTATGCCGGAAATGGAGCGAAGCCTTCCGGCCGTGCAGACTGCATTTCGTGCAAAGATACGAATAAGCCGGGTGCAAAAACAAATTTATTTGCGTTTTACCGGCGCGGAGTGTCCAAGACGAAGTTAAAGATAATAACAAGAAGAGCGGAGAACCAAATTCAACTTTTGTTTTCGGCTCCCCCGCGTAACGAAGCTCGTAGAGGGGCTTTCTCGTTTCGATCGTCCGTACTTGCAGGGGCCTCGCCTCCAAGACGGGGATGCTCCCTGCCGGTCCGACCTTCGGTAGGTTTCAGCCGGGTTGCCCGTCCGATCTCCGGTTCGAGGAAAGTCCGGAAAATTCCGCTCCGTATTCAGGCGCGAAACATCATTCGTTATATTTATTATGTTTTTATCGAAAAACGATAAAAATTATTTGTTTTGCAGAAGTTCTTTACTATCTTTGCCTCACCGGAGGTTAAAAACAGGTCGAACACCTCGCATTACGTATTCAGCAAACCGAAAATGGACAAAAAACAGAAAAAATCTCTGCGGCGCCATCTGCTGGTCATTTACATCTTTTATTTCCTGGCTCTGGCCGCAGGATTCATCCACAGCTTCGTGCCCCACGTGTCGTCGAGTCTGGCGACAGGTTGGCAGGCTGCGTCCGAAGACATTCGGATGCAGGAAAAACACGGTATCGCGCAACATACCTACTTTTTGGCGGCCCGGTTGCAAAACGACCAGAGCAATGAAATTCTTTTCCCGATAGAAACCGGACACGCATCGATCTCCACCGAAGCCGAATATACGGGGGTTAATATCTACGTCAAAACGGACGAAAACAGCGATCCGACAGTAGTCCGGGCACTGAACAAAATCAACTACACCCTGTTGCTGTTCATCCCGGCCCTGCTGGCCAAACTCTCTATTCTGATCCTGGTAGCGCTGATTATCAACATCCTGCGCAAATCGGTACGGGACGAACAACCCCTGCCGGGACGTATCATCATCTACACGCGTGCCGTAGGATTTCTGCTGATTCTGGCCGAAGTCTGCGCCGGATTCGGCGTTTATATTTACCACTGCACGGCCCGGACGCTTCTCGAAGGTTCGCCCCTGCAAGTCGCCGCCTCGTTCCCGCTCAATTACTGGAACATCGTCATGGCGATTCTGGTACTCTTCTCGGCCGAGGTCTTCTCGATCGGATCCCGGTTGAGCGAAGAGCAAAAACTCACGATCTAAAGAAAAAATAAATGTCGATATACAATATATACACGGGGGGGGGACGCAAGACATGGCGATAATCATCAACATAGATGTCATGATGGCGAAACGAAAGATGTCACTCGGCGAGCTCGCCGAGCGGGTCGATATCACCCCGGCCAACCTTTCCATTCTCAAGAACGGCAAGGCCAAGGCGATCCGCTTTTCAACGCTGGAAGCCATTTGCCGCGAACTGAACTGCCAGCCGGGCGACATCATCGAATACCGACCGGAAGAAACGACCGAATGACAAAGCAATACAAATAATTTCACCCAAAATCAATTAACAATCATTTTATGAAAAGGTTCATTCTTTTACTTGTCACGCTGTTCGCAATGACGAATGTCGTGGCGCAACTGCGGCCCGACATGCCGATTCCTGCAGACAAAGAGGTGCGTGTCGGACAGCTCGAAAACGGCATGACGTACTACATCCGTCACAACGAAAAACCCAAGGGGCAGGCATCCTTCTACATTTTCCACCACGTAGGAGCTGTCCAGGAGGAAGATTCCCAACAGGGCCTCGCCCACTTCCTCGAACACATGGCCTTCAACGGCACCAAGAACCTGCCGGGCAAAAAGATGATAGAATATCTGGAGCGTAACGGCGTCAAATTCGGTGCGGACCTGAATGCCTACACCTCTTACGATGAAACATGCTACAACCTGGACAATGTGCCCACAGCAAACCCTGCGACGATCGACACCGCACTGCTGATCCTGCACGACTGGTCGCAGTTCATCAGTCTGGAGCCTCAGGAGATCAACAACGAACGCGGCGTAATCATGGAGGAGCTGCGCACCCGCGACGGAGCTGGATGGCGCGCCATGGTACGACGCAACGCCGCCGTCAACAGAGGCTCGAAATACGAGCACCGCAACGTAATCGGCTATCTGGACGGTCTGAAGAGTTTCGACCATAAAGCCTTGTACGACTTCTACAAAACGTGGTATCGCCCGGAATACCAGGCGATCGTCATAGTCGGCGATATCGACGTCGATCGGATCGAAAACAAGATCAAAACCCTGATGGCGGATATTCCGGTTTCCCCTGCAGATGCCCCGCAGAAAGAGGCTTACCTAGTTCCTGAAAACGAAGAACCCATCGTCAGCATCTTTTCCGATCCCGAAATGACGGCTTCGGTCATGCAGCTCTTCATCAAACGACCCGCTCTCCCCAAGCAATACAACAACCTGATAATTAGCCAAATGTACGATGTACTCAACTCCTACACAAGTGCCATGGCGAACGATCGCATGAATGAAATCGCCATGCAGCCCGATGCTCCGTTCCTGAGTGCCGGGATGGATTCAGGCAACATACTGGGAGTGAATCCGACCCAAGATCTCACGATGGTCGCCGTACAAACTCGAGACGGAGAGTTGCTCTGCGGTTACAAAGCTATCCTCGAAGAGATGGAAAAGATGAAGCGTTACGGCTTTACACAGAGCGAATTCGATCGTACGAAAGCTGAATTCCTGCGTCAGGCCGAGGCTACCTATGCCAATCGGAACGACCTTACGAACGGACAATATGTTCAAACCTACCTGGCGAATTACAAGAAAAATACCGCTATGGCAGATGCCGAAACGCAGTACAACCTCGACAAACAATACCTCGAAGCATTGACCCTCGACGATGTGAATGCTTGGGTAAAACAACTTCTGACACCTGAAAACCAGGTTATCACCGTCGAAGTACCGAAGAAAGAGGGACTGACCGAGCCGACCGAAGCCGAACTTCTGGCCATCCGCAGCGAGGTCATGGCATCCGACGTCGAGGCTTACCAGGACAATACCGTCAGCGAGCCTCTGATCCCCGCAGATATCAAGCTGAAAGGCTCGCCCGTGAAAAAGACCGCATACAACGAGGATCTCGGAACGACCGAATGGATTCTCAAGAACGGTGTGAAGATCATCGTCAAACCGACCCAACTCAAGGCGGACGAAGTCCTGCTGCAGGTACAGGCTGACGGCGGGATGTCGCAGCTTGCCGATACTGAGGTGAAGGAGGGTGAATTCCTTCCGGTCATCGCGGCCCAGTCGGGGGTGGGCAAATTCTCTGCAATCGAACTGAACAAGCAGCTCGCAGGCAAGAAAGCCGGAATCAACCTGTACGTCAATAACTACAGCAACGGTATGAGCGGTTACTGCTCGCCCAAAGACATCGAAACGATGCTCCAACTGCTCTACCAGAACTTCACAAGTCCCCGCTTCTCGGAGGAGGATTTCAACACGACGATGGACAGCTACAAGGCATACGTCCAGAACCTGACCTCGAATCCCGACTACATCATGCAGATAGAAACGATCAAAACGCTTTACAGCGACAATCCGCGTCAGCAGCCGCTGACGATCGAGGCCCTGGAAAGCATCTCGTTCGAAAATCTGCCGAAAACCTTCAAAACGCTCTACCCGGGTGCGAACAGCTTTACGTTCACCTTCGTAGGCAACGTGGATTTGGAAACGTTGAAGCCGTTGGTCGAGAAATATATCGGTTCGATTCCCACCTCGAAACACGTGCTTAAGTTCACGGACGACAAACTCCGCACAGCCAAAGGCAAGGTCGTGAACGACTTCCGCACCCCGATGCTGCAGCCGAAAGTTTCGGAGTTCCTGCTCTTCTCGAGCGATGCGGACTACACGCTGCGCAACAAGCAAACCATGTTGCTGCTTAACATGGCCCTGAACAACCGTTACCTGAAATCCATCCGCGAGGAGAAAGGCGGCACGTACGGAGTACAGGTAAGCTATACTCTCTCGTATCGTCCCGAAAAACAGGCCCTCCTGCAAATACAGTTCGACACCAACGAGGAGATGGCCGACGAACTCGTGCCGATCGTTTTCGATGAAATCGAGAAAATCGCGACTGAAGGACCGGAAGCCAAAGACATCAACGACTCCCGCGAATACTTGGTCAAGCAATTCAAGAATACGCTCGAAAATAACGGCACCTGGTTCGGGTTGATCGACGACTACAACCGTCACAAGCAGAATCTGCTCGCCGACTACGAAAAGACCCTGAACAGCATCACTTACGACGAGATCCGCGACCTGGCGAAGAAGCTCCTCGACAGCGGCAACGTAATACAGGTCACCATGCGTCCCGAAGCTCAACCCGAAGCAGATGAATAATCATCAATAACAGGTTTTATTCACTACTACCCCCGAACTCTCACCGGTTCGGGGGTTTTCTTTGGTTTCGGACTCCTGTTCACGGATGTTTCCTTTTCCGCTCCTATCTGCAATGCAGGAAGATCGTCCACGCACAGGAATCGTATCCGTTTCCGGAAAACAGACGCGGAACCAAACTCCACGAACGACGTTATGTCATACCCCGCCATGCTTTCCGATTCCGCACTTCGCATCGAATTCTCCGTTTCGGCGACGCTCTTCCGTTTGCGGACAGCTCTCTGCCGATCACGTTGCCCCTTCCCGGCAGTCGGAATCGCATTATGCGGACAGCAGGTCCCCCGGTGCGACAGCCTGCCAACTTGCAGCAAAAGAACGATCCGAACAATGTCTTGCTTTTTTCGGACATACGGCAACCGGCTCCCCGGCAGGCAGGAAAAACAGTAACGGGACAAGATCATGCGCTCCGACTTCCGCGCACTGCTCTTCCCTGAAATTTATGCCTCATAAGACCGGAGGCAGCTCCTTCGCGGACAATACGAGCGGAATCGCAACCGCATAAAGAATAAAAAACGGGCCTCATCAAAAAGATGAGGCCCGGCGATTTCAACTGCAAACTGCGGCTATTTCGAAGTCACGACCACGTCGGACGCCTTGTTCAGCAACAACTGATAGGCCGCCGTCGCATCGCTGCCCTGCGAAAACTTGGTATAGATCGCGGTAATGTTCACCACGGAACCGTCCGCAGGTATTTTCTCGTCACGGAAACGGCAATAACCGCTCGAACGTACGACATAATTGCCTGCGAGGGTGTTGATGTCGCCATAGGTGAACCAGGCAGAGCCATAATAGAACGTACTCTCGTGCGTAAGCTCATCGACCCGCTTCGTCGCCCAGGTAGCCCAATCGTTGATATCGGTCCAACCCGGAGAATTCACATCGTAGGAGGTACTGTTGGCGAAGTAGTTGGGGAATGTATTTTTATACCCCCAGCCGGCCTTGCCGAACTTGCTTTCCAACCCTTCGAAACGGATCAAACGCCCCAGCGACTCATCCGTCAGCGTCGAATAGGAAGCGGGAGTAACCACCAAAGTATCGGCCGCCGTCAAGCCGATCAATTCGCCGAGCTTGACATGCTCTTCCAAGGTATTGCGGTCCTCCATATTGCCGTTGGCATAATTAGAATTGGTCGATGCGACACCCACGCTGAGCATCGTGCGGTAATTTCCCAGCACCAGACCCTGCAAACGGATATAAACCAGGCGACCGGGAGCATAGGTAATGTAATATCCCGAAGTCACTTTGATTTCGATGGCCGACTGGCAGCTTTCATCGTACAGGTACATCGACTTATAGACGTTACCGGCCTGGTCGCTGGAAATGACTTTGCCCCGAATCACCAAGTCGTCGGTAATGGTCAGCGACTGGCCGATACCGCTGGTCCCGGGATAAGCCTCCTCGAAAATATCCTTCAGCTCCTTGATCGAAATGATTTTACTGTCGCTGAAGTCCGCATCCGTCCATACCTTCGCAGGAGCCGGCGTATCGAAATCGTTATAACAGCCGACGAAGAACAAACTTGCTGTCACCGCCAGAAATATGGTTGCTATTCTATTCATATTCTTCACAATATTAATTCGTTAAGCCGTTAGAAACGGAAATAGACATTCAGGTAGTAAGTGGTGCCGAACAGGTAGAAATACTTGGGAGCGAACTTCTGGTAGGAAGTGATCTCCTTGCCGGTCTTAATGCCCTGCACACGCATCTGCTCGTAACCGCCGGTCTTGATATTCTGGTTGTTCAGGATGTTATTCACCTGCAAACTGAAGCCGAGCGTATAACGACGCTGAATGTAGAAATTCTTACCGATGCTCGCACTCAAGGTGTAAGCCGAATCGAACTTCTCCTGACTGCGCAGCTCCCGGATCTGTTCGTCCGTCATCGTAGGCAACAGCACCTCGTCCGTACGGTAAAGCGGGTTCATCGACAGATACATATTGTTGTAATAGTTCAGATCGATCGATGCGTAGATGTTATGAGGACCGCGGTACGACAAACCGATATTCATGGCCGTTTGCGGGGTGCTCTCCACACGCATGTCCTTCCAGTAAACCGTACCGGAACTCAACGGCTCGGCGCTGTTATCGGCAATCTGCACGTAATTGGGGTTCGACGTGTAAGTGTACTGACCCCAACTGATCGCACCGTTCAAAGACAAACCGTTGTAGATCGGAATCGAAGCGGCGACCTCCAGACCGAAATACTGCTCGTCGATACCGCTCATCGCAAAGTTGGTGTAGGTCTTCAGCACATCGTCGTAGAAGGAGATCACCTTCGAGCGGTCATATACTTTCGTGTAGTAGCCCGAAACACGGAGTTTGTAGTCACCGTAACGCAGGTTGTACGAAGCGTCGATGCCGTAAACCTTCTCGGTCGTCAGACCCGGAGTTACCGAATTACGCGTACGGGGCGAAACGAATGCCGACTGGAAGGTAGGAGCATTCTGCATCGCCACGGCATTGAGTTCAAAAGTATGGTTGGCATTGATGACATAGTCGAAATTACCTTTGGCCTTATATACGAAATATTCCAACTTCTCCGATTTGCCCTTCGAATTGTCCAGGAAGAGACCCTTGCGCCAGAGACCGTCACGCCACATCGAGACTCCGCCGAGCTCGGCGCCCAGCTTCATGCCGAACCCGCCGAAACGAGCGGCATAAGTGGCCCACACACCGCCGGAGCGCAGATGCGCCTTGTAGTTGTAGCTGAACTTGTCGCCCTCCCGCACGGCTCTTGCATGACCGTACTGGTTATAATAATCCATATCGTTCTGCGCCATGATCGGATCGCCGAAGTCACGCTGTGCGAATTTATCGACATCCACATAGTAGTCGCCGCCGAGCAGGTCCTTCACCTCGTCGTAGTACCACGTGCGGTTGATGCGGACGTTGGCTCCGGCCGTCAGACGGGAGTTATCCTTATAGATTCGGCTGATCTGCGCGGCGAGGTTCCAGTCCAACTGGTCGGTATGGCGCTCCTCGATGATATAGTTCGAACGGGCGCCGGGACCGTATATCGCTTCATCCTCGGCATTGCGGAAATTCATGTTGGTCTGGTACATTTCGTCCCAGTCGAAGTGGCGGATATTACCCACGTTGCGCATCCACTGATCCGCCAGACTGGCGGCAGCCATCGAAGCGGCCTCCAGGTCGGTAGCGTTCAGCAACTTGTAGCTCGGCATATAGCGGTAATAATCGGGACGGGGGTCTGCACCGTCGTACCACGTCAGCGCCGAATAACCGTTCTTACCGAAACGGAACGAAGTGGCCAGGTTGAACTGGGTATGCTCATTGGGATCGAACGTATAGTTGATCATAGCGATCGGCTCGTGGCTGTTACGCACGCGCGCATTACGCATCTTGCCGTCCTGGTAGCCCCAGTTGGGGTTGTAATAGTTGTTGCCGACCAGATCGTAAGCCTCCTGCGTGGAAGCCTGCTGCGCACCGCGCTCGGTGGGAGCACCCATAATCGTGAAGCCCAACCGGTGACGCGAATTGAAAATCTTCTCGGCCGAAGCGAAATATCCGTAGGAGTTGTAATAGACGCCGTCCACGTAGGAGTTGCCGCCCTGACGGGTAGATACCGACAACGCATAGGACCAGCCGTTGTCCAGCAGACCCGAACCATAGGTCACCATGGCACGGAAGCGATACATCGAATTGGCGTTCACCAGACTCACGCGAAGTCCCTGGCGCACCTGCGAAGCACGGGCGTTGATGTTGGTCGTACCGCCGATGCTACCCACGCCGTAATCCGACATGACCGAACCGTTGGTGATCTCCTGGTTGCGCGTAGCGTCGTTCAGACCGCTCCACAACGACCAGGGCGTATAGCCCGTCATAGCGTCGTTGAAGCGAATACCGTTCAGGTAAACGTCCGAATACTGCGAATCGTAACCGCGCACGTTGAAACGCATCTCGCTGAACCGGTAGGAAGCGATGTTGTTGAAAACGTCCTTCGAAGCCGAAAGGGACGAAGGCAGCGACTGCGCATCGTTGCCGCTCTCGGTGTCGAACTCTGCGAAGATCGAATCGTCCATTACGGTCGAAAGCACTTCGGGGACCAGAATCACCGTATTGATGTCGCGCACCATCTTGTCCACGCGCACCACGAGCGTCAAAGGCTCGAATTCGGGAGCCTCGAACTGCAACGTATATTCGCCGGGCTCGACATTCTCGATCACGAAACCACCTCGGCCGTCGGTCGTGGCAGTCATTTCACCGGGAGTGACCGAAACCTTCACCCCGTCCACCGCGACACGTCCCTCGCGGGAAACGACCTTACCCTTGATACCGCCGCTCTGAGCGAACGCGGTCAGCGACATCAGGGTAAATACAAAAATTAGTAAACTTTTTATTTTCATATCCTTTCAAGTTAAGGTATTTATTTACCGATGTAGATATAAACGGGGAAGTGGTCGCTGTAACCGCCCTGGAAATTGTTTCCGACGTACGTGCGCAAAGGATAGCCTTTGAACTGCCCCTCTCGCTGGATCATATAGTTACGCTTGAAGACATTCCCGTAGTACTTCGATCCCGGAGCCCGTACCAGACGCAACTCGCCGGGCTTCGCATTGACCAGGTTTTCCGACACTACGATATTGTCGAAGAGATTCCAGGCGTCGCCGTAAGCCAGCGTTCCCATACCGGCACGAAGCACGGCGTGGAACGGACTGAAGAAATCGCCCGGCTGAAGATCCTTGACCTTGGGTTTGGCATTCAGCCCCTCCAACATGCTCGGATCGGTCGGATCGTCGTTGAAGTCGCCCATCGCCACGATCTTGGTCGCAGGATTGACCTTCAGGACAGAGTCGGCGATTCGACGCATCTGTTCGCCGACGGCGATACGCTTGAACTCCGAAGCGTCCTTGCCGCCCAGACGCGAAGGCCAGTGAGCCACCATGAAGAAGAACGGTTCGCCGTCGATCGTACCCCACATGGTCGAAATATCGCGGGTTTTGAAATTCGGAAGCGAAGGAATCTGCGTGCGGATCGGTGCGCTGCCCTCCAGCTTGAAGACATCGGGACGGTACATAAAAGCGACGTCCACACCGCGAGCTTCGGGAGAGTCGTAGTGCGAAATCCGGTAATTGCCCGGAGCCATCTTCGGCGTAGCGATGATATCTTCGAGCACCGAGCGGTTCTCCACCTCCGATACGCCGATCACGATCGGATAATCCTTATCGATACCGGCAATGTCGAAAAGCACCTTTTCGGTATTGCCCAACTTCTTCGCATACTTGACAGAATTCCATTTTTTAGGTCCTTCCGGTGTGAATTCGTCGTCATTGACCTCAGGATCGTTGATCGTATCGAAAAAGTTCTCCAAGTTGTAAAAGACCACCTTGTACGGTTTCTGCGCGAAACAGCAGGCTGCGAACAGTAAGGCCAGTAGTCCTGTAAAAATCAGTCGTTTTTTCATAAGTCAAATTAGTTTTGGATTCCCCATTGGCTCGGAGAGTTTTGTGCCTTTACGGATTCCGCAGCCGACTCGGGAATATTGGGAAAGAACGTAAAGCCGGTCTTTTTTTCAATCTCCGCCACGCTCATGCAAATGGACGCAGGCGGCTGAATATCGCCGTAGCTCTTCTGATCCACCCAAAATCCGATCGCCTTCAATTCATCGGCCGAACAATCCGCGATACGTTTACCGGTCGTACCGGTGCGCGTGCGAAGCAATACCTTGAAATAATTCGTCGGGACCGGACAAACTTTCCCGTCACGGTCGGTCGTCGTCGTATTGGTATTGGCATAATAGCAACCGGTCACCACGTAAAGCGTGTCGCTGCATATCTGCGCACGCACCTTGGCTTCGAGATTGGCCCACATATCCTGGTTGAGCCGGTTGAGCTGCGGCGTCATATTGGTCGCATAGAACGTCTGGAGATTCAACTCCCGCGTAGCCGTACGGTCCGCCGAAGGGAGCTGATGTCCCCGGTCGTAACTGCCCCGATAGGAACCGGCCGCGAGGTTGGGCTGCCAGGAATAATAGACCTTCGGATCGTACTGAAAATCGTCGGTACGGTCTATCGACCCCCTATATACCGAATGCAGCGGATAAGCCACCCAATGCGCCACATGGAGCGTTTTGTCGTAGCAGAACGAATAGTTGCGCACGGTGCGGTTATTGAGCGAAGCGAAGTGGCTGACGTAAACGAAATTCTCATCGACTCGCTTTTCCGGCAATTCGGCCCAGGCCTTCGCATGACCTTCATCGTAGGGATCGTTGGTCGAAGAGGCCGAAAACTGCGTCAGCACGAGCACCTGCGGCTCACCGCCGAAAAATTCGAATTCGATGGTCGCCGAACGTTCCCCGCTCCCGGTATTCCGCGTATAATAAACGTCCAGGATATTGCTGATGTTCGAACTCTGTACGGTGCCCTCCTTCACGAGGACCGTCGGATCGTTGAGCCTGAACGAGCACCAAGCACCTCCGTCCTTGATTTCGGCACGCCATCCGGCGCCGACAGGTCCCTCAATCTGTATGGCGGCCGAACCCTCCGCAGCTCCGACCGTCGAAGAGGTCCGCCATACGGCAGAACCCCAAAAATCGTCCGTATCGTCGCCGCAAGCTACGACAGAGAGCGCAATCATCGTCAGGAACAGCCATTTCCATCCCTTCTCACAATATCTGAACATCGACATCATCGGTAAACTATAAAAAACTATCCGAGAAACCAAACTCTTGGAGGGGATGATCCCTCCAAGAGTCGGTATCCAGCATATTAAAAACTATTTGGTAATCTCGAACGATTCGATATACAAGGCTCCGACCTTATTATTGTCGAGCACAAAGGAATCAGCACCCAAACCGGCCAGATCGTACTCATGTACATACTCTCTGTAACCGCTCTTATCCGTGTATGTTTCCACAGGAGTTTGAGCAGCCCCGGCAACGGTCATCGTATATCCCGGGTTGTAGTAGCTGCCACTCTTATTCGGATACGACCGGAAAACGATCTTGATCTTCGACATCCCGTCGATCGGCGTCACGTTTTGCAGCTTCGCCTGTTTAGCCGCATCGGAGTCATTACCCTGCATCTGAATGATCGAGCCGTTGGAAGCGGGCGATTCACAGATTTTCACACCCGTGAACTCGATACCGCCAACGGTCCAACTAACCCAAGTACTGGGCGTAGCGACAACCTGCGAACCGTAACCATTGGTCGGGAGATCCGCATTATCCGCCTTAATATCCGTGATCGAGAACGCAACGACCTCACCGGTTCCTCCGCCGCCGGCACCGAGCAATGTAACAGGCACATCCTTGCTGTTACCGTTAGCCAACGTGATGGTCAGCGTCTGATTAACGGGCTGCGTACCGGTATTCGGATCGGCTTTGACCGTCACGGTCAGGCCATCGACCGTAGCGCTCAGGGGGGGGGTCAGTCCGCTTACGCTAAGTTGGTTGTCACCCTGGTTGATAACAGAAACCGTGAGCGTCTTCTCGCCTCCCGCTGCCTCGAAGGAGAGGCTGGCCGGAGTTACCCCCGTAATCATCGGGGTCGAGCTGTCGCTGAAAGCGGCCACGTCGTCCAGATTGCGCGGAACGAGCTGGGAATTATTCTTATATACGGCAGCCAGACCGGAGATATTACCCGTAGCGGCCTTGTAAGGAACATCGAGGAACACGCTCGGGTTCTTTTCATCGCTCTGCTTGCAGAATACGGTGAAATTGGCTCCATCGGCAGTGAAAGTATGCGAAGAGAGTGCGCTGGCGCTCGCCCAAACACCTGCCTGGGCAACCGACGCATTGGCGATCGTCACGGCCATACCCTGATATTTCGCCAGATCCGCAGCAGCGATCGTCGCCGTGGGAATCGAAGTCACCGTACCGGTCTTCTCGACCTTGCACCAGGTCGCGTTCTTGTCGCCGGTCACTTCGTACATACCATCGTAGTTCACTACCTTGGCAAGCCCCTTATAGAGGGTTACACGCACCTTGTCGCCTTTGTTCAGACCAAGTGTCGAAGGTTCTACCTGACTGCCGTAGAGCGTGATGCCATTACCGGCCACCGTCGCATTCTCGGTGGCGAGAATCAGGTTGTTGAAGGTATAGTTGCCGCCGGCCACGTCGTTCATCACTACAGCGTCCAGATAACGATCTGCATTGGCATCCACCGGAGCTTCCGTAGTAGTCATCTGTGCGATCAGCTCGGGAATGGTAATGGCCGTAGCCTCACCCGGATCGGGCGGAACCACACCGCCGCCCGCCAGATCGATCTCCTCGCCGCCGTTACCGGTCATCAGCGTGATATCGTCCAGACGGAACTTCGAAGATGCTTTCGCCTCGAACTTGATGTAAAGCGTCGAAGTCGCATTCTTGAGCGTAAAGTTCTTGGTTGCAAATACCCAGTAAGGATCGACCTGATCACCGTCGTTTACCTCGTAAGACAGCGGAGTATAGTCCGTTCCGTTCGCACTGAGATAAACCACGAAGTTGTCCTTGTTGAAATTATTGTCATTGTTATCACCGTCGTAATACTGTCCGCCGAAAGTCAGCTTCAGATTGGTCTGGTCGGAGGCGAGCCGAAGAAGATCACGTTCGGACCCGAAGCACCGTCATAAGCACCCGCGCTGCTCTTACCGGAAGCGCGGATCGAAGTATTCACGCCCTCGTAGGAAACCTTCGAAGCCCCCTCGCCGGTGGTGTTCCAACCCGTATAGTCGGCAACCAACGGATACGGGTTCGCAACAGACTCGCTACCTGCGGTTTCGTTGAAGATGAGCGTCGGCGGCACCACTTCGCCCTGAAGCACATTGACATCCTTCTGAATCAATGCGCCGTAGGAGTTGTAAACCTCGAAAGTCACCTTGGCCGATTGACCGATGTTCGAAGCGGGTACCGTAACGGTCACGGCAGCGTCGCCCTCGCCTTCGGTAGCCGAAAGGCGCACCCAAGTCTGTTCGTCCTCGACGATAGCACGCCAGGGACGGTTCGTTTCAACGATAAAAGTACCGTTGTACTCATCTGCGGGCTGTCCCTCCGCATCGAACGTCAGGTTCTCCGGCGTAACGTTCAGATAGGGAGCACCCATGTCGTCATTGTCGTCGGTACATCCCGCGAACACCGCTACGGCGAACACGGTCAATGCACTGAAGAGCAATTTCCAAATGCTACTCTTTTTCATAAACAATTAAATTTTAGAGTGATATAAAAATAGGTTAAAAATAACTTCATCGTCTTGCATATTTACTCAGGCCACTTATTCTTAAACTTTTTGTAAAAATACTATTTTTTCCTGTTTCGACAATAATTCGAACACTATTTTCGT